>Ga0247841_10003230_pt1 | contig 30703 bp, 34 predicted proteins | sample LaCruzMarch2015__2_FD_192410 | JGI IMG/M metagenome (GOLD analysis project Ga0247841, IMG submission 192410) | Freshwater microbial communities from meromictic Lake La Cruz, Castile-La Mancha, Spain - LaCruzMarch2015_18m | ecosystem: Environmental > Aquatic > Freshwater > Lake | place: Spain... | reverse complement strand
AGATAAAAATTGCTCAGACTCGTTCTTGCCGAGGAGTATTATGGCCGTTCGGGTGATCGTCCCTTCGATGCAAACCTTGGACTTGTTTAAGAAAGTAGTGTCATCCCATCGATCAACTTCGGCGGCCAGTTTCGGGTTCTTTTTTTTGTACTCCTGCCTGGCGAAGACTATGGCCAGGGGATCGAGATCATCGATTGTCGCAGCCTCACAGATTTGGGCCGACCAATCTTCAGGCACGCCTTGCCTGCGAATCTGCTCGATTTCTTGAAGGTTCAGTGGGCTCAGGGATTCATGGATGCGTCCATAAGGTATCCCTTTCCACGTCGTAGGGATTCCTCGTGGTGCAGGAGGTATTTCAAATAAGACCACTCTTCTATGGATGTCGCTTAATTCATGACACTCTAGAAATGTGATTTGATGGTTGGTATGCTGGGCGATTTTCTCCTTCAGTCTATCCAGACCCGGTTTTTGCAGCCGATACTTGGTGCCGCAGATTTGCCGAGGCGGTTTATCCGTTACGCCAAAAATCAGCCAACCAGCAGGTTTCCCTCTCAAATTGGCCTCATTACTCAATGCCGAAAAATACTTACCGATATCATCGAAGTCGTAGTCATTCTTGGCTTCCTTAAATTCGACCCATTCTGTTTCAGCGGGAAGCGTCATCATCTCGTCGAGTTTGGCCTTGAGTTCGGCTGGCATCATGCGATCTGCTCCTCCAGGTTAAGGGACAATTCCAGATCTTAAGTTCATACCTTGCTGGTTATGATATAGAAAGGCTCTGTTATATCTATCAGAGCTTTCGGAGAAGAGTCAGCGGCTTATTAGGAGAGGTGCTATGCCCTTGCCGAGGAGCCTTTCCAAGGCCAGGAAAGAGATAAGGAGCTGCTGAATCTCGAATTCAAGCTCTATCGATTGCCTCCTCTTGCTGGCCCGGTGGGCTAACTCTAGAATATAGAGTCTAGACTCTAGAATCTTGACTTCTTCAGCGAGACGCTCGCCAGGGAATACGACCGGGGTTCGGCGTCGCAACCTGTTTCATATGATCCGGATGGCGAATACTTTTGAAGACGAGAGGGCAGTGCAGACACTGTCTGCACAGCTCTCCTGGTCCATTTCATCGAGATCATCTACCTCAAGAATCCTCTGCAGCGCCAGTTCTACGCTGAGATGGCCAGGGTGGAGCGCTGGAGCGTGCGAACACTGCGCCAGAAGATCCAGGGCATGCTTTACGAGCGCACCGCCATCTCCCGTAAGCCTGAGGAGCTGGCCAGGCAGGAGCTGGAGGCTTTGTCGGATGAGGACCGCATGACGCCTGATCTGGTGTTCCAGGATCCTTATCTGCTGGACTTTCTGGAGCTGGAGAGGTTCCTGCTGGAGCTGGGCACAGACTTCTCTTCATCGCCCGCCAGAAGCGCATGACCATCGGAGACCGGGACTTCTACCTCGACCTGCTCTTCTATCACCGCGGCCTGCGCCGATTGGTGGCAATAGAGCTGAAGCTGGGAAGCTTCGATCCAGCCCACAAAGGCCAGATGGAGCTCTATTTGCGCTGGCTGGACAGGTATGAGCGCCGGCCGGGCGAGGATATGCCTATCGGCCTTATCCTGTGTGGCGAGAAGAACCGGGAGCAGATTGAGCTGCTGCAGCTCGACCTTAACGAGATCAGGGTGGCGGAGTATCTGGTGGAGCTGCCGCCCAGAGATCTGCTGGAGGCCAATCTGCACGAGGCCATACGGCTGGCAAGAGGGCAGGTGGACGCGCGGGAGGAGAAGCGAGTGGATGAGGGGTTTTAAAAGCGTGAGGCGAAGGTGAGTTGCAGCCCTCTTCTGGATCATATATATGCAATGCTCGCGGCTTCAGAGGGTGCTTGCATCGCGGGAAAAATTATGGAGCATTATGGAGTGAACCCCTCCGAGTGGACAATGAGTTAAGCAACATCAACTCATGGAGGGAAGTATATGAAAAAGACGAGGCGGCGCTACGATCGAGCATTCAAGATATAAGTAGTAGCTGAACTTGAGAGTGGCAAACCTCTTGCTCAGATCGCCCGCGAGCATAGCATCCATCCATCCGGCCCTGCCCTCTCGGTGGAGAGAAGAGCTGGCCGAGAATCCCGAAAAAGCGTTTAGCGGTAATGGAAATCATTATAAGGACCAGGCAAGGATTGCAGAACTTGAGAGACTGCTCGGCCAGGCTCATGCCGAGATCGAGCTTTTAAAAAAAGCCTTTGCCATGACCCAAAAGAAGGTTCGGGTGGAGAGAATAAAACCGACGCTGAGGGACGGTATATGACTATTCATGATGTCCTTTCAGACGGCCTTGTGTTGTCAATATCTCAATCCTGCCAGGCACTTGAGGTAAGTCGCAGCGGCTACTACAAATGGCGGATGCAGCCGGAAATGGTCTCATCTGTGGATATGGATCTAAGAAACCAGATTCAAGAGATCGCTCTGGAATTCACTGGCTACTGTTACAGGAGGATGACGGCAGAACTCCAAAATCGCGGCTTTGAGGTTAACCACAAGTGCGTGCTGAGACTTATGCGACAGGATAATCCACACATCTAACAGAGGCTGAATGGGCTGGGTCAACCTTATGTGCTGAGCTAGAAACGGCCAAGGATACCTGAAGTGTGTAGTCCTAAATGTGAATATGCTATTTAGTCCCTCATTAATGCAAAGAGAGCTGCCAATTCCACATGCTCTTTCGAGAGCCCCTCAAATGGCCTGAATCTCCTCGAGCGTAGCGATCTTGACGCCTATGTCGCTTAGGGTCTTTCTGACCTTGGCAATGTTGTCCACCCGCAGGATGAGCATGGCTTTTTGTGCCTTCGCCGTGACGAAAGCGTAGGCGTATTCCACGTTTACGTTGTTTTGCCCAAGGGTGTTCATGATCTCATATAGGCCGCCCGGTGTGTCCTTCATCTCCACAGCCAGGACATCGGTCATGGAGACGGTGAAGGCATTATTCTCCTTCAGAACTCGGTATCCTTTCTCTGGGTCGTCCACGACCATGCGGATGACGCCGAATTCTCCAGCCTCAGCGATCGTGAGGGCGCGGATGTTCACACCTGCATCGTATAGCGTTTTTGCCGCCTTGGCCGTCCTTCCCGGCCGGTTTTCTATAAAGATGGAAATCTGTTTTATCTCTGTCATTGGAGTCTCACCTACATCTATTTGTTAGCCTTGCCCATGCTTGCGCGGGATGGTCTTGGGCTCGATCAGATCTACCTCTGCTGCTATGTTCAGCAAGGCTTTTAATTCTTTTGAGACTTTCTTTCTTGAGCTTCATCAGGTCGCCGATCTTATCGGAAAAGCCAGCCGAGGTCAGCTCCACACGCATGGTCATAATATCCAGCGACCCTTGTGGTCTACGATAATCTCTCAATGGTCGTCCACCTCTGGGATATTCATCAGTACCGACTCAACTTGGCGAGAGGACGTTGATGCCGAGATGTGGGTTGCATCTAATTCTGCTTTTAATTTTGCATCTAATTTAACTATCTCTTCATGAGCAACTTTCAAAAGGCATTCAATGAATGCCTTTATGATATCTTTCTCACCAGGTGCTGTAGAAGAGAACCATGGATCCATAATAACAGCACGCAAATATTTAACTTTCCATATTTTTCCCTGTTCTATTGGACTAATTTGTAAATCCTCGAGAAATCTTCTAGCGTGTCTATCAAATAAATAGTTCTCGTTTTCGAAACTTGAGCCCGAAAGCCAAAATGGTTGACTATATATTATCTTATCTTTTCTTTTATCAAAATCAATGCTAAATTGCTTTAAAATATTTTCATTCAACGAATTTAAATCTTTAATAGAATATTGTGGATTTGCCTTACGACTCCCTACTATAAAGCATACAATATTTAAATCTGGTTCGCAAATAGGCACAATTTTAACAAGATCATCTTCATAAAGATCATCTGGATTCTTTAGATGATGATATAACGTACGAGCCGCTCGAATATTTTCTCCAATTATAGCCCCATAACCCCTGAAATCTTGTGATATGCATCTATGAGCGAGCCAACATGCCGTTGCAGACGCGCCCGGTTTAGAACCCTCTAATATAAATCTACCTATGTATTTATCAACATATGATCCAGATCCTTCCTCACTCGAAAAGATATATGGTGCGTCTTGTTGAAGGAAGTCTCTGGATTTTTTTTCCCGATAAATCACTGCACCTGCCGGATAAGGTACGAATCCAAGTTTGTGGGGGTCAACAGTAACAGTATCTGCGTTGCCAATACTCTTAAATGCTTCATAAACATGTTCAGACGGCCAATCTCCGACTTTTTCTGATATTGTGTTTTTATAGTTTTTATCATATTGCGGCTTTGCCCAACGAAGAGTTCCTTCCTCGTTAATTCCTATTAATTCACCAGTGATTATATGGTTAACTACATCTCTTGATAAGAAATCATACCCAAACTGACGGGTCTTCGCTTCTTGGTCATTGGGATCTCTAGACGGGGAGATGTTCCCTAGAAATATGCTTCTGGCATAACCGCCAAATGCCGCATCTGCATGAACAAAAAAAGTTAGGGGTTTGTCTCTACTTTTAAATTCATCTCTTAGTTTTAAAATCATATGTAATGGATCAATTGCGCCTTCTTCGGTGGATCCTATGATGCCAATGACAGCTATAATAGGGACCTTATTATCAAAGCAGTGATCTAAACAAGATTTAAGTTTGCTTATATCCATTCTAAAACACTCATCTACTTCTACTTTAATGAGCCGATCTACTCCAATGCCGAGAATATCCACTGCCTTTTCAATTGAGTAATGAGAAGACTGGGGGGCAATAATCACGGGTAGCTTAATCCCATTTTGGAGTAATTCACAATTAATTTTGTTTCGACTAACTTTTTTTAGCATTTCTTTTATTTCTGACCGTATTGCTTCAGTAGTTTTCAATTCGTTATTTTCTTCTTTCGACCAGCTATCGAATAGTGATTGTCGAAGTTTATGTACCTCGCTAAGATCTAAATTTAATAAACTCCAAATATCATCTTTATTACTAAGATCCATTTCGTTCAATAATTTTTCTTTATTGCCGATCTTGATATTTATTTTTAGATCAATCTTTTTATCCCTACACATTTGTGCAACGATTAGTGGAAAATATTTGATATTTCTCGCCACCCATAAAGATTCTATATTAGCAACGGTCCCTCCTGATGTAAGATGACCCCACGTCTGTTCTTGAGATATCGCGTGAAGCAATTTCGATATTATAGACCAAGCGTTCTCATCACGGAAGATTTCATCTAATTTAATTGCTAGCGGCTCAAGCGTTTCTACAACTGTATTCCAACATTCGTCATATTCATCAAATTCTCTAAGTGATGTGGCGGTTTTTCTCATATTTTCCGCTATTCCATCTTCATTATCTAATTCTTTGTCGCATATTTTCGCGAGGCTATCAAGCATGGATGCTAATTTATTATTCCACTCTTCGCCTTCTCTTGTACATTCAGTTACAATACCACCCCAAGATTTATTCGCATTAGATATGTCTTGAATTCCATTAGCAGCATTGTGAAATAAAACCTCTATTTCGCCTCTGTGTTTTTCCTGGAAACCCAACATCTTTGAAAGATCATCAGCCACACGCATCTCAAGAATAGTAGTAACCGGCGAGGCCTCATAGGTAACATTATTGGCATTATAGAGCATTCCGGCAAAATATCCCACCATAGCTGGTATAACTGTATCATGGAGCATATGGGCTAAATAGCGAGGACTGTAAAATGGAAAGCCCTCCTTAAGTTTATCTAAAAGAAGTCTTGTATTAGACTTTATATCAGCCGAGCATTTCTTATATGTCTCGTCAAGCATATCGACCTCAGTTATTATAGGATCGCCTTGCGGCCAATAGTTAGCACGCCAATGAATATGGTGGCGTAATGCCATTATAATTAAAGATTCTAATAACTCTTCATTTTCTCCTTTAGGCCCAAGAAACCATGCATTAAGATCCTTCGAGATAGCTTGAGGATTTTCTTCATTTGATTTTTTCTGAGTCATTTATTCTCATCTCGGGATTTATGTGAATATATGCTAGGACTAATTATTGAGTCCGTCTTTAGTCATATGTGTATATTAACCTTTACTAAAACGATTTTGGAGTGAACTGGAGTGAACCCATCCGAGTGGACAATGAGTTAAGCAACATAAACTTATGGAGGGAAGTACATGAAAAAGACGAGGCGGCGCTACGACCGAGCATTCAAGATATCAGTAGTGTCTGAACTTAATAACGCAAAAGAAGGTTTGAGATGAGAGAATAAAACCGCCATTAAGTCGCGATATATGATTATCTAGGATACCCTATCCGACAGTCTTCAATTATCAATATCCAATCCTGCCGAGCCCTCAAAGTGAATCGTAGTGACTATTACCATTGGCGTAAACAAATGGAAATCGCTATAGCTATCAACAACTAGCGCCAGATAGAAAAACAATATCCGTATATATTGTGATTTTTGTGAGCTAAACACTTACAAATCAATAATTTCTGCGTGTTTTTAATTTTTTAACGTTTGTTTAAGACATATAGTACAGCTTAAATATAGGATCCTCTATGAGTGTCTTATCTCGGGGAGATATCATGTTATCGGAAAGCGATGCAAGAGTTCTAGAAGCGATATCTAAAGGTCTCTCAAATCCCCAGGCCATTGCCGACAAGCTGAGGATGAAGATCGAAGCGGTGCGATCCTTAGTCGATGCAATAGGCGAACAGGGCTTGGTTAAGGTCGTCAAGTCCGTTGATGAGATATTTTCCTTGACCAAAGAAGGTTCAAAGTACGCAAAGGATGGCCTTCCTGAAAGGAGGCTCCTGGAGGCCATCGGTTCAGGAAAGCCCATGACTGATCTGAAAGATCCATCCCTCAAGATCGGTCTAGGCTGGCTAAAAACGAAAGGCTGGGCGGTTATCCAAGCTGGAGAGCTCAAGCCGATAGGCTCCCCAGCCAGAGGCACGGATGAAGAGGCCCTGGAAGCTTTATTATCCGGGCCGAAGGCAGGCTCGGAGCTGAATATCAAGGCTCTTGGCGTGCTCGAGAGGCGGGGCTTAGTCACTTCTAACAAGTCAAAGTCCTGGATGTATGAGATCACAGATGAAGGAAAGAAAGCTGTTTCAGTGAAAAGTGCAACTTTCAAGATGGACACAAAAATTGTCACGCCCGAAATAATTAACCAAGTTACATCGGATTTAATAAAGAGAGGAAATTGGTCCGATAATCGTGTCTATTTAGATGGTAAATATTACGAAGCTCGCCCTTATGATGTCGCTATTTTAGCAGACCATATCTACCCTGGCAAGAAGCATCCTTACCAGCGGCTGATCGACAAGATGAAAGAGATTATGCTGGAGATGGGGTTCACAGAGATAAAAGGCGAAATCATTCAGTCCAGCTTCTGGAACTTCGATGCACTATTCCAGCCGCAGGACCATCCAGCCAGGGAGATGCAGGACACCTTCTACCTGGATACAAAAGCAAAGATACCTGATTTTACAAAAGTCAAGGAGATGCACGAGTGCGGAGGCGGCGTGGGCTCGACTGGCTGGGGTGGATGCTGGAGCCCCGACATAGCTGAACAAGAGGTTCTTAGGACACACACAACATCGGTCACCATCCACTATTTGGCTGATCATCCTAAGCCGCCGGTCAAGGCCTTTGGCATAGACCGCGTTTACAGGCGAGAATCAATAGATGCCACCCACACACCGGAGTTCGAGCAGCTCGAAGGAATTATCATGGATCGCGGCGTCACCTTTAGCAACCTTCTGGGTATCCTGAAGGAGTTCTACGCAAAGATGGGCTTCGAGGAGGTCAGGTTCAGGCCTGGCTACTTCCCATACACAGAGCCAAGTGTGGAACCGGAGGTGTTCATTGACGGCATGGGGTGGGTGGAGCTAGGAGGAGCCGGGGTATTCAGGAAGGAGGTTACAGCGCCCTTCGACATAGAATATCCTGTCCTAGCCTGGGGACTCGGGGTTAGCAGGGTGGCAATGCTCAAGCTGGGCCTAAAGGACCTGCGACTACTTTACCAGTCGGACATCCAGTGGTTGAGGGAGACACCAGTCTCCATAAAGATGTGAGGTTCATACATGCCAGTAGTCAGACTTTATTACGAGGATATGGAGGAGCTGGTGGGGTCCTCCAGGGACGTCATCATGAGCAGGCTGGCCATGATGGGGGCGGACATGGGTAAAAAGGCCGAAGAGGACCACGTGGACGCGGAGTTTTTCCCCGACCGGCCCGACCTTTACTGTTCGGAGGGAGTGGCCAGGGCCATGCGTGGATTCCTCGAGATTGAGACCGGACTGCCCGAGTACGAGGTTAACGCCGGAAAGATTATCCTAGAAGTGGACGAGTCGGTCAAGGGCGTGCGTCCTATCATAGGGTGTGCTGTTGTTAGAGGCCTCAAGTTCAACGATGCGGCCATCGAGTCGCTGATGAACCTCCAGGAGGCTCTCCACTGGGGCCTAGGCAGGAACAGGCGCAAGGTTGCAATAGGCGTACACGACATCTCGATGGTCACCCCACCTTTCATGTACCTGGCATCGGACCCCGAACGCAAGTTCGTGCCCCTGGACTTCACAGAGAGCCTTTCCATGAGGGAGATTCTGGAGAAGCATCCCAAGGGTATTGGCTATGGCCACATCCTGAAAGGCTTCGACAAGTATCCTCTGATTGTGGATGCGAACGACGAAGTTCTTTCTTTTCCACCCGTGATCAATGGCAATCTAACCAGAGTCAGAGACGACACCAAGGACCTGTTTATCGATGTCACTGGCACCGATCCTGTGGTTTATAAGGCGCTCAACATTGTAGTCACAGCTCTTGCAGAACGCGGGGGAAAGATCGAGAGTGTCCTGATCAGAGACGTAAATGGTGACCGCATGTCTCCGGACTTAAGACCGGCAACCTGGACAGTACAGCTCGAGGAGGCAAACCAATTGATTGGCTTTGACCTGTCTGCACAAGAGCTTGCCTTATGCTTGGAGAGGATGAGGTTCGGCGCAAACGCAAACGGACAGAAGGTGGATGTGCAGGTCCCGGCCTATCGTGCAGACATAATGCACTCATGGGATATTTTCGAGGATGCTGCCAAAGGCTACGGCTACGAGAATCTGGCTGCCGATTTGCCCATGACTGCAACCGTAGGAAAGCCTAATCCTATTGAGGCTCGCAAAACTGAGACTCGTGAGCTTCTTGTCGGACTGGGGTATTTAGAGACAATGCCTTTCACTCTTACCAACGAGGCTGCCCATTTCCAAAACATGCGCAGGGAACCCGAAGGAGCTACAAGGGTAATGCATCCCATAAGCAAGCTGCATACAATCCTTCGGACTTCCATCTTGTCCAGCCTGCTGGAGATTCTATCCTTCAACCAGCATCATCCTCTGCCACAGAGAATATTCGCCGTAAGCGAGGTGGTTTTGGACAGTAAGACTAGGACCAGCCTGGCGGCAGTCTCAATTCACAGCTCTGTCAGCTTCTCTGAGATAAGGTCTCTGGCAGATGCTGTCCTGAGAGAGTTGATGATAAATTGCCAGATAAAACCTTCAGAAGATGGTGCTTTTCTGTCCGGTCGCGGAGCTGATCTTGAAGCTGGTGGCAAAAAGATCGGATGCTTTGGAGAAGTTCACCCCTTAGTAGTTCGCAGTTTCGGGCTGGAGCAGCCTGTGGTGGGCATGGAGTTAATGCTAGGCGATTTAGGCGGATGCTAGAATTTTGTGTTTTCGAAGTCGGACTGTACGATTTTCTGAAACCGTAACCTACGAGCTATTTTACGCGAAAGCTGCTACCGGCTTTCACATGAAAAACATTAAAAAAACAGGGTGGGACGGTCACCCGCATCCCCCCTCCAAATCTTTCTCCACAAAGTATCCTGCTCGAATGATGGTCTTTATCATCTCGTCGATATCCATCATGCTTATGGGTGAGACGCAACTGGGTATTTTTGGCTTTTTTTCTGAACCTCAGGCTCTAGATAGTCCTCGCCCTTCATTAGCAGGTGATAGATAATGCATAGCACTTTTCTGGCAAGTGCAACGGCGGCAACATTCTTCTTGTCGCTCCTTGCCAGGACACGCAAGAAGAATCTCTTCAGCTTTGAATTCTTCTTGGTCTTGGATATGGCTTTTGCAACTTCAACCAAAATCCTTCGCATATGCTTAGATCCGAGCTTCGTGATTTTACCAGTTCGAAGCTTTCCTGCCGATTGATAGACTGAAGGGACGATGCCGAAGTACATTGCCAGCTTATCTGCATTTTGGAAATCCCTGTAATCTCCCATCTCAGCAAGGATCGCGGCTGCTGAAATCAATCCGATTCCAGGTACGGATAAGATGATATTTAGATCCTTCTCGAAGGGCTTGACTTTTATGGCGATCTCTGCCTCAAGAAGTTTAATCTTTTCGCTAAGGTAGTCGATGGCATCCAGATTCGTTTTTATCAAAAGAATCTGAACAGAATCTATGCTGTTCCTGATAGCCTCTCTGAGTTCGTCCGCCTTTTTCCTGACCCTCTTCGAAGGTATCCCGGATATGATCTGCTCTATCGTCATTCCTTCCAGTAACCGTTCAATGATGTACCTGCCGGATTTGCCGAATGAATCAGATATAACCGAAGAGAGCTTAATGCAGCAGACCGCAAGCGATTGGTGAATCTGGTTCTTGGGCTTGGATCTCGCGTTGACCAGAGCCTCGCGAGAACGAGTTATGCTTCTCAAATCGCGATAGTCATTCGGATAAATTCTGGATGGTTTGATAAGATTATTGAGGCAATAAATAGCGATTCGTTCCGAATCGAGTCGATCGGTTTTCTTGCATTCAATATTCTTGATCTGAAACGCATTGGCCAAAATAAATTCAACATGACCTTCCAGAATGCAGAAGATAGGATACCAGTAGTTCCCTGTAGATTCTACAGCAACCCGCCGACATCTATGATCCAGGAGCCAGGATTTAAATCCCAGGAGACCGTCTTGGTCCATACCAAATTGTTCTTGGAGTTTCAATCCGCTCCGAGATATCATTGTAGCCACAAGGAAATCCCTGTGGATATCTGCTCCGCAAACTATTTCATTTTCCGCGTTCATGTCATCCATGCCTGATATGGGCAGATGTTGATCACTTGTGCGTGCACATTCACATACGCGTTCTAGGACGCATTTGGGCATACGCGAGATCCTGGCTGGTTTGTTGACGGGATCATTGTCCCATATCGATGCACAGCCTTCACTGCCCATATCAGACTTACCTATGACTCTCCAGGTTTTTCATACTTTGGGCATGATCCCTGCCTGAGGATCATGGCCGTTTGTTGCGGTTCACATTGGCCAGGCCGTGATCCAACAGAACCTTATGAATGGCGTTATGAGGGATATGCTTTCCGTGCTGGAAATCAATGATCGTCTCCAGCCTCCTTGCGCCCAAATTTTGCTCTTTGTTGACTTCAAGTATCAGTCTTTCGGACTCTACATCCAATGTCTTTTTCTTTCTCCCAAATTTTTTAATGCTTAAGAGCATCTTGGTTTTCGTCCATTCCATCCAGACTCGTTTCACAGAGGACGGGCTCAACTTCATATCCGCCGCGATTCTTTTGTTGCTCTCGCCTCTTTTTTTGGCCCGAATGATATATCTGATCTTTCTCTCTGTTAGCTTTACAACTTTATTCTTCTTTCTCATGCCCTTTTGAGGGGTATATAAAGTCAAGAGTTTCGGGACTCTACACCAAAGTCGCATCTACCGCAAACGCTATATATATTTTCGTCCACTCAGATACCAAAAGCGGGATTGTAGCTCAGCGGGAGAGCGCGCGACTGAAGATCGCGATGTCCCGGGTTCAATTCCCGGTAATCCCATTTTTATATTGAAAGGTTAGGGCATGAATGTTACATTTATCGGCGGCTGTGGACGAATGGGAAAATGGACTTTGAAATGTCTTAGGGAAGAAGGATTATTAAATAACATTAATATTATAATAGCAGATACAAATGAAATTGAGGGAGATAAATTATCAAAGGATTATGGCGTAAAATTTACAAAAAATATTATTGAAGCTTCAAAAGAAGCCGACGTCGTAATTATTATGGTTCCTATCTTAAAAACGCACGAAACCATAGAAAAGGTTGCACCTTGCCTAAAAGAGGGCGCATTGCTCATGGATTACACTTCTATAAAATCTGATGTTGTAACTGCTATGGACACACATGCTCCAAAAAATATAGAGGTTATTGGGTGTCATCCAATATTTGGTCCATCGAGTTCACCGACTCTGAAGGGTAAAAATGTAGTTCTTGTAAATGTACGCAGTGATATTTGGATTTTAAAGTTAAAAAAATTTCTGGAAGATAAAAAAGCAAACGTGATAGTCACTTCCGCAGAGGAACATGACAGGATGATGGGGCTCGTTCAGTGCTTAACTCATTTTATTTACATAATTTTTGGAAGCACATTCGACGAACTCGGCTATGATATAAAGGCTTCTGAAGGTTTCGCGTCTCCCCCTTATTTAAGCCTTTTGGAGTCCCTGGCTAGGATATATGCAGCAGGGTTTTTCGATCGTGAAAGTCTTAAAGTTTATACGGGGATACAAATGAACAATCCCTATGCAGAACCTATCAGAAAGAAATTAATAGAAAATGCTGAGAAGTTGGATAAATTAATAAAAGAAGGAAAAGAAGATGAAATAATTGATGGCATAATTAAAAATTCAACGAAATTTAAAGATTTAAATCTATATGTTGTACGATCTGGAGATGTTATTTCTGCACGCTTAAAGTTCATCGAAAGTTTATACGAGAAAAAAGGGAAAGAGGTTTGTATAGAGAAATTTCCTAAAGTATTTAATGATACATCAAAAATACATATTGGTACTTTAGAAGACGTAACTCCTGATGGCATAATACTAGTGGAAGGTAGAATAAGACAAAAAATGAATTTACAGTCGATAAAATTATTGGATGATAAAAGATTAAAAGAAGAAAAATTAAAACGCTTCGGTAAGAAAAATCCTAATACGGGGGGATTTGAAGGATATATAGAAATTTTTTGCCATCTTTTTACCAAAACCGTGAATGAAAATACAATCAATGGATTAATCGAGAAATTGAATCCGTATATATTAAATACGGATATAGTCGAGGTATACGATGGAGATAAAGTGCAAGAAGGTTTTAAAAGCATAACGTTTAAGGTAAATTTCCCAAGTCGAATGGATGCGGAAGCTGGAAGGGCGGAAATAGAGACATTCCTAATAAATTTAGGCGGAGCTGTGCGGAGTATCGAATGATCAAAACCAAGATAATTAAAATAAGTTTTAATATAGTTGAGACAGGAACGACCTAAAGTGCTCGATATTTTGAAAATTGAGTGAGATGGATATGCGTATAAGTATGACTCCCTGCCTAAAGCCAAAATATATAAATTAGTAAATTAAAATATTGTTGATGATATTAACTATTATTCATGAGGTGATATGCATGACTTGGAAAAAAGTATTAGGCTACGAGTTGGGTTGGCAACTCAACGCTGAAAAGAGACCAGGAGCTATTGCACTTCGTATTGAAGGAAGCATATCCGAAGAGATTGCAGATATTGGACCACTAAGATCTGAAGATTATTATGGGATCTTAGAAATACTTCTTAGTGGAAAAACCACGTGGTATGAGCCTGACTGCAAATTTCTAATCACTAGAGAGCAGATGCCGTGTGAACTGAGCGAGGATAACCCAGCAAGATCTATTGATGGTGTATATTTCAGAGGATACTCCTGGGCAGCCGATAGGTATCCTCCGGGGGTCCCCATGTCTTAATACATTCTATTTTAACGAATAACCCCGCTGCCATTTCGCATGAAAAACCCAAAAAAGCGATTTAACCGAACTCCTCTCTACGATCGCGAAGGAGGTTCCTTGGGCGAGCTTCCAATGCAGGAGGAGTAGGGGCGAGGGAAGGCGAGTGGCTTATAGTGAAACGGCGGCGGCGCACCAGCGAAGCAAGCTGCGGGGCATCCGAGGCGCTGCCGCCGTTTCACTGGACCTGCAAAAAGGTCTTCTATCTGGAGCGCCGACCTAGTGAAATCACTGGAGATTGCGATAGTGCCCTACGATCTACAATTTCTAAGCAGTTATACCAATATTTGGAGGATGCGTCAAAAGCAGGAGAGAACGATCCTGTGACCTTGATTAGGTCGTCAAGTAATGAGAAATATAAGGTGGTTCTACATGCAAATCCTTGAAAAAATCTGGAACGACATCAAGCAGGGAGAGAATCTTGATCTGTATCCTTTGGTTATCGTCGCTTTTACTCTCGCCATACTAAATCTCCTAGGGATTGTTTCTGAACCGCAAATATTCTCCGTCATTCTTGCAGCGTTGGGCTTTGTAGCGGTCTCCGCACTCGTTAGCCGATTTAAGTTTGATGATTTAGCATACAAAATCCAAGCGATACAGAAGGGAAACCAAGAACAAATGCGCCCTTTGCACGAAGTAGTAAGCCGTTTAGGCATACCAGCTGAAATTAACTTTGAGCCGGGTGAAAGTGGGACTGGGAAATTTTATAAGAGACTTATAGAGTATATTTGCAGCGCTTCGGAGGGAGACGAAATATTAATTATGGGGCAATCTCGAGGAGGCGGCGAGCCAAAAGAGACCGTTGAGTATCAGAATTACAGAGAAGAGTACTCAAAGGCATTGCTACAAAAAGCTAAGGAACCGGATATCACATATCGTCGAATCATTTGTTTTGAAGATAGCCCAGGAGAAGGAAAGATTCAACCTGGCCAAGTTAGACAATGGATTATAGATCACTCCAAAGAAATGTTAGCGATAAAAAAAATAAAACCTGGCAAAGTCTTTCTCAAGAAAGGAAAGACTCTTTCCCGCTCTGATGTGTTCATTCTGAAAGATAAGGTGGCATCCATAGTTATAGACATTCGTGATCCTAGTACAGGATTGTTTCACGCAGAAGGAGGTATTATATTCTACAATCCTCCTAATGGACAAATCATAAAGAAATTATACTCGTTGTTTATGATGACAGATGATCAGAGCATAGCTGTAAAACCAGAGGATTTCGAATAACGATGCATTAGCAATCTCTAAGGGGGACTTCGTTAATATCTTTGTTTTTAACACTGCGTAGTCCCTCATTCTTTGCATGTTTTTGCTATATTCATCTCATTTTTTCACCTCTTTTGCATTTTCTCCATGGCTACCGCTAGGCAACTTTTCTGTTGACTATACCGAGTAGGTTGAATAAGTTATAACCGATAGCATTGAACGTCATTTTAACTGCTGCTCTTTCAACTGTTGTAACCATCACATGCCCCGACTTGAAGACTATTTTTATGACACTAAGACATCTTTTCACGAGTGGAGTGAACCCATACGAGTGGACAATAAGTTAAGCAATGCCAACTCATGGAGGGAAGTACATGAAGAAAACGAGGCGACGCTTCGACCGAGAATTCAAGATATCCGTAATAGCCGAACTTGAGGCAGGCAAGCCTCTTGCTCAGGTCGCCCGCGAACATGGCATTCATCCGAGTCTACCTTGCCGATGGAAGGAGGAATTAGCTGAAAATCCTGAGAAAGCGTTTAGCGGTAATGGAAACATGTACAAGGATCAGGTGAGGATTGCAGAATTGGAGAGGCTTCTCGGCCAGGCCCATGCTGAAAATGAGCTTTTAAAAAAAGCCTTCGCCATGACTCAGAAGAAGATCCGGGAGGAGAGACTAAAACCGACGCGGAGGGACAACATATGATTATCCATGATGCCCATTCAGACGGCCTTGCGTTGCCAATATCTCACTCCTGCCTGGCACTCGAAGTAAGCCGCAGCGGCTACTACAAATGGCTGAAACAACCCGAAATGGTCCACACTGTGGATGGCGAATATTCTGACCTGAAGACTCAGATCCAAGAGATAGCTCTGGAATTTCCTTTTTATGGCTACAGTAGGATCACGGCAGAACTTCAAAACCGCAGCTATGTGGTTAACCACAAGCGCGTGCTCAGAATCATGCGCCAGGATAACCTGCTGTGCCCAAAGAAGAAATTCAAGCCGATAACAACCGATTCCAGTCACGGTCTGCCTGTATATCCAAACCTTCTGAAAAGCAGAACGATCACGGGACTGAATTAGGTTTGGGCTTCTGATATCACATATGTTCAGTTGCAGCATGAGCACATCTATCTCGCGGTGATCCTGGATCTATACAGCAGAAAGTGCATCGGCTGGGAGCTGAGCCGGAACATGGTAAGCCAACTGGCCATGAGTGCTCTGGCAAAAGCTTTGGAAAATCGATCGACTGAATCCACTGACAGTCTCGTTCATCATTCTGATCAAGGCGTGCAGTATGCATCCAAGGATTATGTAGACTGTCGTAGGAAGCATAACGTCCTGATTAGCATGTCAAGAAAAGGAAATCCATACGACAATGCATTTGCTGAGTGTTTTATAAAAACCTTGAAGGTCGAGGAGGTATATATTATTAATGAATACGAAACATTTGGAGATGCGCTCAAAAACATATGGCATTTTATTGAAAAGGTGTACAACAAAAAGAGGCTGCATTCAGCCCTCGGCTACAAATCTCCGGTTCAGTTCGAAATGGAGGTTGCTTTAAATACCATTGCTTAACTATTTGTCCACTATTAGGGGTGCATTTCCACAAAATTGCTAAATATATTAAATCTTTAAAAACCGGGGAAAAATTTTAAGTACTCTAGGCGAAAGAAGACCTTTGAAATGGAGCAGGCCTGAGATGATTAAGAAAGGATACGCATGGGCAAACGGCGCGGCCTCAATCCTGAACGCGATCGCCACCTGGAAGGGGTCTGCTTTTGGCATAGACCTCAAGACCAGGGCCGAGGTGGAGCTGGACAATTCTCGCTGCATTAAGGGAGTGGTTCCTGGAGTAGTGCCAAAAGTGAATCCCATGCTCATCGAGCACTGTGTGGAATTGGTCTTGAAGCGGCTGGGCTATGTTTATGGCGGCACAGTGAGAACATATAGCGAGATTCCTGTCGCCAGCGGCCTGAAGAGCAGTAGCACTGTTGCCAACGCCGTAGTTCTTGCTACTCTGGATGCCCTTGATGAAGAGATGGACCATATCTCGGCTGCCAAGATCGGCGTGGATGCTGCAAAAGACGTCGGCGTCACCGTAACCGGTGCTCTGGATGACGCCTTGGCCTCAATGCTTGGTGGAGTTGTTTTGACCGACAATAGAAAGATGCAGCTGATTCGACGAGAGGAGTTTCATCGCCATGTCATGCTCTTGGTTCCGGACCAGAAACTCTTCTCCAAAGATACGAATGTAGGCGCTTCCAAGGTTATTGCTCCTCTGGCAGATGTAGCCTTTGAACTGGCCGAGCATGGTGATTATGGCAGAGCTATGACTCTGAACGGATTCGCCTACTCTGTGGCTCTGGGCCTGCCGACAATGCCTTTGATCGAGGCGCTAAAAGCCGGAGCAGAAGGAGTGAGCCTGTCGGGAACTGGACCGGCTTATGCTGCGATAATTGATGAAGATAAGATGGATAAGCTTGAGGCAGCCTGGGGAGTTTTGGGCGGAAGGGTAATAAGAACGAAAACGAATAACAGAAGCGCATCTAAGGGGCAAGATATTAATGGGGCTTGAAGAACATCGAAGTAAGGTAGACGAGATCGACGAGAAGATCATAAGGCTCATCGATAAGCGCATTGACTTCTCCAAAAAGATCTTTGAAGCCAAAAAATCAGAGGGAAAGGATATCGAAGATCCTGTGCGAAAGAGTCAGGTTTTGAGGAAGACAACGGACTTGGCCAAGGAATTGAATCTGGACGCATTAGAGATCGAGAAAATATTTAATATCTTGATATACATGAGTACGCAAAAGCAGAAAGAATTACAGGGCGGAAATCAGGGCTAAGTTTAGCGAATTATATTGGATTTTCCACAGGCATGGACAAGCAGTGTGGATTGTTCTACGAAATACGCCTTCTGCTGTAAATTCATATTCGTTTGAGTACGCGTTAAAGGCATCCGTTATTTTTTGCGACAAATTTTTAACCTAGATCTGCGATACTTGCGTCTGTGATAATTATTGCCAGATCAGGTATATATCCATGGAAAGTGCCTCAGCCAAGAGGTTGAAGATCGTCGAGAAGCTATAAGTCTATTGGCCGCCAATTTTTCGATCCTTCAGGATAGAGAATCTGCCCAGCAGGATCTCCACAAGCTAACTCAGGATGAGGATAGTAGTGTGCGGATGTGGGCCGCATATGCCCTGAGAAAGGCATTCAGTCTAGTCACCGACAAATCACAGGCTTGGCAGGATCTCCACAGGCTAACTCAAGATAAGGACAGTGATGTGCGGTCGAGGGCTGCATATGTCCTGGGAGAGGCGTTCAGTCTAGTCCCCGACAAATCACAGGCTTGGCAGGATCTCCACAGGCTAACTCAGGATGAGGATAGTAGTGTACGGATGTGGGCCGCATATGCCCTGAGAAAGGCATTCAGTCTAGTCACCGACAAATCACAGGCTTGGCAGGATCTCCACAGGCTAACTCAAGATAAGGACAGTGATGTGCGGTCGAGGGCTGCATATGCCTTGGGAGAGGCATTCAGTCTAGTCCCCGACAAATCACAGGCTTGGCAGGACCTCCACAGGCTAACTCAAGATAAGGACAGTGGTGTGCGAATGTACGCCTATCACACTTTAGGAAGATCTTCGATTTTCAAGGCCACCAAGTCAAAAGATCGGAAGACATTGAAGCGCGAGTTAGAAGCTACTGTTGCTTATTTCGAGAGGTCGGCACAGGAATCACAGTTTAGCCCTGCAAGGTTCTGCCATTCATTCTATCGCACTTACTATGCTATAACTTTCCAGGAGGCGAGGGAGGATGAGGTTCTAAAATACCTCGCAGAAGCAAAAAACGCTGTAGACGGCTCCGTGAGTAGAGATGATCTTCTCAAAGTGGTTGAGAACCTTGCCGGGGCCCTTCGGGAGTCCCAACGTTTAAAAATGAGATCATTCCAAGAGGTCACTGGCGAGCTTAATGCTTACAGGTGGTACTGTGAAAAAGCCGCCGATCACATGGCTGCAGCTGAAGGTAAAGCACCTGAAGCGGTCAAACTTATGCGAAAGTGCAATCCTATTCTTGAAGATAGGATCCAGGCTATTATCGCAGAGATTCAGAAATCGGCCAGAAAGATCCGTAACATCACGCATGGCTCATCCACCAAATACGAAGTTCCTGGAGCCGAAATTCAAAAAGCTGCAAAGGGCCTTTCTACAGGTGATCTTGCCAGCGTTCAAAATTACAGCACTAAGATAGTCTGGCAGCTAAAGAAATTCTGCCAGATGCTCCCATCTGAAGATAAAGAGCAGGTTTGCAGTCTAGTCGAAGAGATTGTTCATGAAGCGGATTTTCCTGAGAAGCTTCATAAGATTTTGACTGCATTATTGTGTCTTAGTCCCGTTCTTGAGGGCGAGATCCTTCAAAGGATAGAGGCGAAAGTGGACGCAATCCACGAGAATTCAAAATTCTTGGGTCTCTATCTCAATAACATCGAATTTGCCATCCTAAATATGAAAGTTAGTTCCGGGAACGCCAAGAAGGATATCTTCGACATAAAGAAAGGAATCGATAAGCTGCAAAGTGAGATTGAAACCCTGGGTATTAGCGATAAGGAGCTGACCATTGCTCTAGAAGATAAAGACCATGTCATTGTTGAAAGGCTTACTAAAATGCAGGAACATATGACTAGGACAGTAAGAGATATCGCCAAGCTCAATGCCAGCAAAAGGGATGTAGAGACGATTCTGAAGAAACTGGATGAACAAGATGGATTAAAAAAGATGGACGCTCTTGGGATTATTTCAGATTTATCCCAGCTATCACAAATGGCTTTGACGATTTATCTGAAGGGAAGTGTAGTTTGATCAAATATCTCATCAACCCAGACTAAACGATCGCTAGGACCATTACTATAGGCATACATTTCAAGGTCAAATCAAATCACAAGCAAGGCGTATATGATATCAAATTTACTGAGTTCCCCTGGCAGTAGAGACACACGAGTTCATTCTTAAAATTAAAATAACATTTTTATCAATATTGATCTTGATGCATTAGCCTGATGTTGCGCTCCTGATTCTGCAGCGTCTTTTTAATGTCAATGGTGCCAGTAATTCGATATCGTGCAATTATCGATCAAGCATTCCATAGTGTCTAGAACTAGAATGAGTTGTTTGCCCAAAGCGATTCGTGACCACCAAAGCCAAAAGAGAAAAGAGCGAGGAGACTTGGAGGTTATACCCACATCCCCTCTATCGAGCCACTTTTAGATCCATGCCCTCACCGGCCCGAATCCATGCAGATCATACGCCTCCTTCACCAGCGCGGGCGCCACGGTGGCGTAAATCTCCGTCGTAGACAGCCTCTTGTGCCCTACCTGCTTCTGAATCATGGGCACCGGCACGCCCGCCATCAGCGCATTAACCACATGGCTGTGCCTGAGGATGTGGGGCGTGACCTTCCTCCTGGAGAGCTTCTGCCTGGGCGAAACCTCCTGGATCCCTGCCTCATTCGCCAGGCGGTCTATGGTCCTCAGCACAGTCTTGGTGCTCAGGTGTCCGGAGCTCCGGCCAGGGAAGAGCCACTCCTGACCAGGCCGGATGCCCTCCCGGATGGCCTGCAAAGTTCCCTGGCTCACCCGGGCGGCCCGGAAATGCCTTGTCTTCGTTCTGGTGCTCTGGATTCTGATGAACCCGTTATGAAAATCTATGTCCGAGACGCGGGTAGTGACCAACTCCCCCACCCGGCAGCCCAGATCGTAGAGGCAGAGGAGGATCAGTCTGTCTCTACCTTTTGAAACAGAGAACAGCGAGCTTATTCCTATACTATCTAAGTACTTGATCGAGTCCATCTGAAGTCCTATTTGGCAGAGGTGCTATATATCGATGTCTCTTTTCAACTAGAAAAGAGACATTGATCTGTATTCGTATCGTGGTGGTTAATGCCATTAACATAGAGTATCCGTGATTTTTGAGACCCTTGAGAGTTTGAATTTCGCTAGTTAGGTCGAACGATTCTAATAGCATTAGGTAGTGGAGGAACATCTCTGCCAATCTCTTCTTTTGCCCAAGATAAAACGTTTACAGTAACATTCGGAATAGAAATAGCGATATTATTTGCTTGAGCGAGATCTTTGACTGCTTCATAATCTCTAAATAAGTGAAACATAGCTATTGAACGATAATAATATATGTGTAATATACTAATTTTTTTAATCTTCTCAAAAATTTCCTCATTTTCCTTATTTGTTGACATTAAATATTCAACCGCCAAATCGTAAGGTATCACATATTCTGTAAAAGGTTTAAATAATTCATAGCTAGGATTAAATGGTCTAAACACGATCTCAACAGCATTACTTAATTGTTCAGCTTCATCGAACATAGTTTTGGATTTTAAGAATTTGCTCTTAGCTTCTTCAAAGATGCAATTATCCCGTAGTAATTTTCCCTCATTTAAGAGAGCCAACCCTAATCTATAGGAAAGGCCAAGAAGGGGTTCATAATTCTTCTGAAATTGATACGCCATCAAACAATGATCACATGCAACATTAAGGTAATCCATTTTCTTTGTTTGCCTATACTGGTCGTAATTATCTAACGCATCAGTAAAGGATCTTAGGCTTTGCCAATTCTCAGCACACAATTCAGGAGATAAATCCGCGGTAATTTTGAATGCAAGATCTCTGATAAGAGAAGGTATCTCTTTATCATTATTTATCTTTTTAACAACTTCCCACATATGTGGTGACGGCTTCTCCATAACTGCAGTCATAGTTATCAAATTGTCATATCGATGTAGATATCCATCAATAATTTTAACATTTCCTCTTAGAAGCGAAATTTTTCTAAAAATCGATAATAGAAATTGCGTGGGGACGGTAATCCCACCTGCAGACAGCGTCCCTGCATCTCCAATAACACCGGTTAAATTAGTATTCATTCGCAGAAATAAATCCATTTTTTCTTTAGGAATCTCTTCACTAATTAGAAATGAATAAGCGCCTAACCGCTGACAAAATGCCTCAGTAAAGTGAGATGCTATGTCCTTCGCTTTGTTTTTGTCAGATCTAGATTTTGATAATTTATTTAGCTCAAAAATAAGGGCTGCAGATATTGCATTGCCATCATACTTATCTTCTTTAGATCCCGTTATAAATGGCATAATAACTAATTGATCAGTATCATTGATTAAAGAGACTAAAACATATACTACTGCAGAAAATATAAGAATAATTATTAGAAAGAAAATCAGAATCTCGATCCAGGATAATAGGATATCTCGAATTTCTGAGGATACTGGTTTGATCACCAAAAGGGTTTCATTAAAGGCGATAAGACTTTCAGAGAAGGCCATACCATCATCCTATTTCGAATTGCTTGATTAGACATTTTCTCTTATTCCCAACTGCAAATATATAAGAGATCCCATCACATCATTTTTCCTGTTTTTTTTATAATTATTGCACAGTGGTCAAATTCAAATTTTATGTTGTATTTGATCCAGTTTACATCCAACCTATGAAACCTTCCTTAAACTTGCTAACTCGTCTTCCAGTTCCCGGACCTTCTCCTCCAGCTCCTTTATCCTCTCCTCTTGCTTAGGGAACTTGAGAAGGATGCTCTCCACAGAATCATCCCTGGTCCTGAACTTCTCGCGCTCTTGATAATGAACAAGATTTGCTTTGGCCTCATCGTTAACTACCGCTATTACCTTGTTTTTGCCTGGCATCTTTAATCAACTCTAGCACTAGCGTTAGCATTAATTAATATTTAAAGATACCTCTCGAAAAAAGGGGCAGGAGTCCGCAAATGTCCTGACATCAGGCGGCGGGAGATTCATGTAGCCAGTAATCAGGGGGCGGAAGAGACGGAGAAGCGCGCAAAAATCGCAGGGCGAATATAGGGCAGAGTGTCGGCCTTGACCCCAGGCCAATAATTTTCGTCAGTCCTCTGCCCCGCGTAGCCCAACGCCCGCCAGTCGCCGCCGTCTGGGCAGATCAAGGCTGCGGCCCTTCGGGCTTCCCTTCGGCGCAGCCATGATCAGCCCAGCCGTCGAACCTTGCTTTTGCGGGCGCTTGGGCAATGCTCGCGGGGCGACGGACTCATGTACGAAAATGTTGCGGGCCTGGGGTGTGTTGCTGCCTCGCTTTTCTCGCCCTGGTATTTCCTGTGGCGGCCATTGTGGGCAAACGGGGGCTCAGGATCTATCCCGAAAATGCTGCGCAGGCCTAAACCCCCCTCTCCGAGGGGACCCCCGAAGCTGCACCTAGGCCCGGCCGGCCATACCCAAGAAGCCGGCATTCTTCCCCGACCGGCTCCCGCCCCCCTCCTGCCTCAAATTTTGCCCGTGACAACCGAGAAGATCCCTTGCGGCCCTAGTAACACTTTTTCGTATTGCGGTGTTACCGGCTTTTCTTGACTTTTTGGCCGAAAAAGTGACCTTCCCCCTTTCTAACGCTAGCGTTAGAGCTAGTGCTAGCGCTAGACTTAAATATAAAGACAGCCTACTTAATCTTAGTAACTTGGGAGGTTACTAAAAATGGAAAGCAGTATCATTAACCATAGCCGAGAGGACTTTTTGGCCCAACTGGAGGCCAATGGGAGAAAGCCCTCATGGATAGTCGAAGAGATGAGGACAGAAGCACAGAGAATGAAGAAGGCATCAGAAGTTGCTGCAGCTCAGGCTTTGAGAGAAGCCCGAAGGATGCAGGAAAGCGCCCGAAAGATGCCTCAGCCGCAGGAGACCGAGGGAAAATTTGAGGTTCGTTTCGCTCAAGTTCTTGTTGAAATCATGACCGGCAGGCCAACCATAGCCAAGCCGGATATGATCATGATGCCAGAGCCCGAGAAGTTCGAGCCCCTGGCCCTGGTCCTCAGCAGTACTGAGCAATTCTATTACCGCGTGACTCCTTCGCACTGCCCTTGCCAGGGTTGGTATTGGTCGAATGTCCGCTACGGAATCGGCAAATGTCGCCACCATACCCAGGCATTCCCCGAGGTCGCCAAGGAAAACACCAGGAGGATAGAGCAGATCAAATCCCAGAAAAAGACCCAGACCGGCAGGAGGTCTGCCCAATGAACGGACAGCACCTAACTATCAAGGAGAAGCGGGCCAAGCTGGGCCTCCTCCCTGCGTTGGCAAGCCCCCGCAGGCGGAGGGATTATGCAGACTATTTGCATAACCCACACACGTCCCACGTAAACGGCCGCTACAAAGCACCCCTGGGATTCAAGCAGTTTTGCAAAGCATCTCGCACCCTGGAGAAAATCCAGGCCCGGCTAAAGATTCTCAGTGATGCAAATCAGTGGGAAGCCCAGGAGTACAGGGAACTGGAGCGAGAGGAAAGCAAGCTCTGCATAGCTCTGGGGTATTAGCCATGAAGCCTGAGGAAATCATTAGGGAAGCCTGCAAGCTTCCCCTTCCTGCCCTGGATAGAGTCGCTCATGTTCTGGGCTTCGAGGTTTTGGGAAGGCAGCAGGAAAGCAACGAGAACAAAACGGAGCTTGGGAGGTGTCCACAATGAAGGACGTCTTCCAGGTTGTAACCGACCGGATCATTAGCCAGCTTCAAAAAGGCGTGATTCCATGGCAGCGCACCTGGTCCAGCAACGGGCCGACCAGCTACCAGACCAATAAAGAATATCAAGGGATCAATGCCCTGATACTGCAAGACACATACAAAAGCCCCTACTGGCTCACTTTCCGCCAGTGTCAAACGTTGGGCGGCAGCATCCGGGCCGGAGAGCATGGAAGCCCCATCGTATTCGTGGACCGATTCGTCAAGGAAGAAACAAAGGCAGACGGAACAACAAAAACCCGCCTTATTCCCTTCCTGAAATACTACACCGTGTTCAACTGGGAGCAGACCCGGAACCTGCCCGAAAAGGTGCCAGTGGAGCGGGATAACGCCACCATCCCCAGCGCCGAGGAGATCCTGAGACGCAGAGGCCCAAGGATCAATTACCACCCCAGCCAGCCCCATTACTCGCCCGCAGATGATGCCATTTACCTGCCCGGTTTGGAGCAGTTCGAAAGCTCTAACGAATACTATTCAACGACCTTTCACGAGCTGACCCACTGGACCGGAGGCCGCGCCAGGCTGGCCCGCCCCGAGATCGTAGATTACCAGATAGGAGTGGACATCAGAAGCCGGGAAGAGTTGACCGCAGAAATGGGCGCCGCCTTCTTCTGCCACATTTGCGCCCTGGATAGCCCCGAAACCTTGGAGAACTCGACCGCTTATATTCAATCCTGGTTAAGAGTTCTCAAGGGCAATCCCAAATGGGTCCTGCAGGCCAGCAAGCAAGCCCGCGCCGCTGTGCAATTCGTACTAACCGGCCAGATTTCCGCCAAGGAGGGAGCCAGCAATGCAGCCGCCACGGCCTAAGGCCCCTTCCATTTTTGTGAAACTCGACAGCAGAACCCCGCCCTGGCTGCTCGTCTCTGGCAAGACCTGGAACAGAAATCGAGACCTGGGCTTTGAGGGCCTGGGCTTTAAGTGGAACCACAAGAAAAAGGCCTGGGAAAAGCTCTGGAGCCTCAGAGATTACGAGACCCTGGAGTCCTGGCCGGAGGTCGGCATATCACCCGAAGCCAGAGATAAAGCCCGGCTGTCCCGTGAATCCGTGGCCAGGCAGCAGGAGTATTACCGCCAGAGAGCGCAACAGCCGCCGAAAACCAAGCTCAAGACCTTCACAGCCGAGGAGAAAGAGGCCCGGCTCCAGCAGATAGAAGAAAACCGCAGGAGGAGAGAGGCAGAGATGGAAGCCAGAAGGACCGAAGGCGAGTTTAAAGATATGGATGAAAAGATTGCCCTCTGGGCGAAGCAAACCCAGGAGAAGCTGGCCAGTAAAGGCAAGAGAAGTCGAGCGGCTTAAAAGAGGCCAAAGCCTCATGCTTCTTTTTTTTGGTGGGAGAGCTATATGCTCTTCCGCCGTGGTTAGGCGTATCTGTCTTAATTTTATAATATTGCTGATATATTTAGCCTTGGCCACCCAGGAGCCTGCAGCCCGCGTCATCCGGCCGCCTTGGATCTGGATCAGCATGTTCCCCAGGGCCCCTGAAAGCGCCCTCGTCTCCCCCAGCCGTCGAGCATTTCCGTGCAATGAGTCCTTCGCCCCGGCAGGCATTCCCAGTGCCCGCCGAAATCAAGTTTAGCCGGATGGGCTGATCATGGCCGCGCCGAAGGGCAGCCCGGAGGGCCGCGGCCTTGATCTGCCCAGACGGCAGGCGACAGGCGGGCCTGGACCCTGCCGGGAGATGAGACGATGCAAGGAAATGCTCAGGCTGGAATAGGGCAGATCCTGCAAAAATGGCCCAGAATACTTGCCGGCATTTCATGACTCCATCCCGGAGGGCGTGATGCCGAAGGCATTTCCGGTAATAGATCCTGAAGCCCCCGTCAGTGACATCATGTCACAATCTCCCTCGATCACTGCCCCCTTAAAAACCCCCGATTAGAACCAACGAAAATGAACACCCCACGCTAAATGTAACAAACTGTTATTATGATACAGTAACCGCAATTTATCTTTTCAGATCAGTCTGCTGGCCTGTTTATCCCCCCTGGGAAACAGAGAACATTTTTTGCCCTTCCCCGGAACATCCGAGCCGATTGTGACAGTATGTCACAATCAAATTCTTTGTGACAAACTGTCATTATGCACCAACCTCCTTAATGATGTAAAGAATCGCTTTACGTCGCGCCTTCTGCTCAAACCTGGCCTGAGGTTCCAGGCTGGCCGCCCGTCTCATGGCCCTGAGAGCCTGTTTGCGATCTATCCCGTGGCTTTCCACCATTGTCAAGGACTTGATGACTTCCTGAGTATCCAGGCTCTTAACGCCGTTTTTCAGAGATTCAAGAAGAATCTGGGCCCGGAAGACCTCCACCTTCAGAGGCTCGGCTGCCCTGGGATGCTGCCAGATAAACCTCAAGGCCTCGGATGAAAGCTCTCGCAGCTCCCTATAGGCCTGGAAGGGATCTATCTGCTTCCTGATCCTGGCGTTTCGAAGCCGGCCGGGGAAAATCCTCAATCTGCCTGCCAGCTCTTTCGTCTGAGGCGTGGCAGGAAGCTGCTTGAAATAGCCATAAACCTCAGATGCATGGTCCTCCTCGGTCTCGTAGAGTTCTATAAAGGCGTCTGCGTACTGTTCCACCTTGAGCTCCAGCTCCAGGCCGCTGGATGCAGGCCGCTTAACCGGGTCTCCATGTTTCAGGTCCAACTCACCCTCAAGGTCCTGGATACGATCTGCCTGGCGCTCGATAAGATTGCGATATGATTCTATCTGCTGCTCCAGACTGTTGATAGTCCTCTTCAGTTGAGCTGGCTCTGTGGAGCTGAGATCTTCTGCACTGCGAAAAGAGCTTATAGTTTCCAGAGCTAATTTTACCGTAGCGATGCGCCTCCTGCAGGCCGCTCTCCCAGTGGCCTATCAAGTTCTGGCGTATCGTCTGCTGTAATCTCCCAAGTTTCAGCAGGTTGGGCGCTCTTTCGAGCGCCCTTCAATTGATTCTCAAAATTAAATATTTTTAAAGTATAGTTTGAACTAGGTAATACTTTGACACGGAAAGCTATCCACACTACAGAAAAACTTATATTCTGTGCATAGGCTAATTTATATCTGGTCACGGCTGCCTCTGAGGCTATGTCCTCCTTCACAATTTTGGCGGTTTGACCGTCTAGTTCACCTCACCAGTAGCTAGACTACCTGGCCTGCAGTGGAACGCCCTCAAACATTCTGCTGCAGGCACCTAACGATTTTTAAGCAGTTACCCTAACCTAAATTATGCACTTCCCCCCTCACCACTTTACCGATAATTCTTAACTTCGATACGGTATTTATTCTTTATCACTTCTTCGCGAAACTTAAATTCAGCAATAGAGGCTAAATCGTTATCTTGAAGCCAATCATATAGCATTGCCTCATATTAAAGAGAAATTGCTTAATCTATTCTATCGCGACAAAATGATAAGATTTATATTCATTCTATGTGTACTCACGTCCTGGTGAGGTGGGTTTGCCGGGTTGAGGGCCTCGGCAGAGCATTATGAATTTGCCATCTGAGAGAGAAGATGCTATCATCAATCATGACAAAACACGAGCAAGCCGTCTTAATCGCGGCAGATTATCTGCACGCTTGCTCGAATTGAGCAATTTTATCATTAATCCTCAAAATGGTAACTTCAGCATTAATCATGCTCGATTTGTTGTTTCCGCCACACCAAATTCTTAAAACATGGTGAGGTGAAAATTTTGTCTCTGTTGGCTGAATTCGAGTCAAATGGCACAGGAGACCATAAGGCCGAAAATAGGAAAAGCCTGAAAAATGACTGCACTCAGGGCTTGAGAGCACATAGCTTTTATAGTTCTGAACTCATAAAGAGTTGCAATGCCTGGGCCAAACGCTTGCAGGCAGACTATTCTCTGAGGACTTTATCGAAGTTCGTCCGTAAGAGGTGAGATCTTTGCAGATCTGTAAACCTCTGAAGCGACCCGGAACCAGATTTGCCAGTGAGCATCATGGAACCAAAGCAGGCAGAATCTGGAGGAATGACTGGCGAGTGATCGATGGGATAGCTGCGCTCGTGCCCCGCCGATGTCCTGAATGCTATGAGATCTACACATATGATAAGCAAGAGATGCCCTGCTGTCCGGAGTGCGGAGAGCCCCCAGAGGAATTGCCAAGAAAAGAGACGGAGAAGATCCAGAGATACGGGAAGCTGAAAGCTTCCAAGAAGGCAAGAATTATTTATAGATGTGACCAAGGCAAAAGAGCTTGTGAGGGAGAGGGAGAGAGATGAGAGGGGGTTCAGTCAGACTCATTGATCTTATTGTAGAGGCAAAGGTGGATCCAGATAGATTGGCTTTGCTGACTTTTGAAGGAACAGATTATGAACATCTCGGTTTCCCAACTCAGGGCCTGGCCAAGAAGCTGAGCGATTATGGAATTCTGAGGAGCAAAGGTCGAAAGCTCAGAAAGGTGCTCAAGGACGACAGAAAAGAAGCCCGGCTTCGCACCACCTGGATTCCAGGATGCCACTTCGATAGCTGGTTGGCCGACTACATCCTCAACAGAGAGAGATATAGAACCCGGCACGGCCTTTCCCTGGAGATCTCCCCGGAACTCCAGACCAGGTTTGAGGCCTTTCTAAAGACTCGCAAGAGATCCGGCTACAGAGCATTCTACCTGGAAACGGTTCCGCCAGACCTGATAGAAGAGATACAGGCGTTATTATAAACAGATTATTGGGGCTCTGAGGCATTAGGTTACGCCCTCAAGAGCCTGCCATTTTTAGTCACCAATCAGGCGACTCTAGAGGAGGAGATTTGTATAGACAGAAGATCGGTTAAAGCAGACTGCTTACTGCTGGCTGCTGTGGCTTTGATGCTGGCTTGCTTCACGGCAGAGGGCTCTGTGGAGCTGAAGGAGGTTTTCTCAGGAGACGGCCAGTTCCAGAGCTTCACTGATTCAGGCAAGGTCTTCGATCGGGCTCAAGGAGGAGCCCTGGAAGAGAACGGCAACATAACCTATGGCCGGATATTGAGCACGGACTCAAGCAACTCCACGCTCTTCTCCGGCTTCATCCTGGAAGGCCCTGGAAGCTATGCCGTATCTTCAGGCCTGCACTTGATGAGGCTTTCCGGCCTGCAGAGGCTCAATGTCACGGCCAGGATCTCGGCATCTTCGGATGAAGCCTATTCGAGGTACAGTGCCAACGGTAGCGGAAACGTCCGGGAGAGGTTCCAGGCCCTGGGCAACAAGAGCAGACCTCTGGAGCTGGGCTCAATTTACCATGCAGGCCGGTTCGAGATCAACAGCTCTCTTCTGTGGAGGGCTTGAAGAACACCAGGGCTTTTGCCTTGGATTTTAAGGTGAGGTGAATCATGTCTAAAGGATTTGGATGTTGCAGCGAAGAAGGGAGCGGAGAGCAGGCTTGCGAGTGCATTTCCCAGACTCTGGAAGATCAGGTGACGCCCAACGGAGCCCGTCTTCTGGCCGTGGACAAGGAGAGGACGTATCGTACAGGAGACGGGAAGCTCTGGCTCTCTCGGGAGGATTACAAGGCCTGGTCTAGGGAGCTGGGCCTGGAGGTGGATCCAATCATCTGGTTTACTCGCATGGGTCATCCCCTGCCGCCTGATGTCAAGGTATGAAGGCGAGGATTGGGCCGCCCAAAGACTACGAAGAGATACGTGCCAAGGTTGCCGAGGCTTCAAAACTGATGGCTGAAGGCCTCTCGGAGGCCAAGGCTGCCAAGAGTGTCGGGCTGCCAAGATCCAGCCTTCAGCAGTATATCCTGCACGGCGTGCCGAATCTGGGCCTGCCAAAGGTGCCCAAATCGACCCTGCCAAGAGTCAAAAACTGCCAAGAGGACTTGGCAGGGGTAAACCGAGATGCACCAAGCCTGCCTGCCAAGAAATCTCAGCCGTCGCAACGGGATGTTTTTGGGAAATTTCAGCCGGGAAATTCGGCAGCTTCTTTAGCCGATAAACCGACACGCCAGGCTCGCGTGAAGTTCGAGGAGGCTACTCCCAAGGTTGCCGAGAAAATTATTCGCATCTTCGAAGCCCTGCCCGATAATGAACCCGAGCTGGTGCTG
>Ga0247841_10003229_pt1 | contig 30706 bp, 29 predicted proteins | sample LaCruzMarch2015__2_FD_192410 | JGI IMG/M metagenome (GOLD analysis project Ga0247841, IMG submission 192410) | Freshwater microbial communities from meromictic Lake La Cruz, Castile-La Mancha, Spain - LaCruzMarch2015_18m | ecosystem: Environmental > Aquatic > Freshwater > Lake | place: Spain... | reverse complement strand
CTCGACGCCTTCCTTCCAAGTCGTCAGCCTCGACGTTCAGAAGGCCGCCGCGTGTTGCGCCTGCACTGCTTGCACGGCGTGCCGCTAGTTCTCGAAGCCTCCTACTTGCATGTGAGTGGGGGGCTGTTTTTCATCCGGTTTGCGAGGAGCCTTGTCTTAAGTATTTCAAGCGACGAAGCAATCTCTAACGCGTTTCCTTAACGAACGATCAAGAGATTGCTTCGTCGCGTTTTAACAAAGGTGCTCCTCGCAAATCGGATGAACTTCGCTGACGTTGACCGATTTAGAAATAAATGATAATCTCTCTTGATCAGCTGGAGCGTTTCCAGCTGTGTCCTGGTACCCGCCGTCGCTGGACTGACGGGCGTATTTTGGCCATTCGGGTCAACGTATGCTTATGGTCTGGTTATGGCTCTGTAGGAGGGCAAAATGCCCATGCAAGGTTGGACTCTGTTAATCGATCTGCTACAAAGACACAAAGTCTTCTCGCCAACGTCCATTGCTCAGATCGCCAAGTTCGCGCCCCTGTTCCATGACCTGGCAACGGCCCTCGCCAAAGGCGATATCGCCCCTCTCGACCTCATGGGCCTCGTAGCCTCGCGCAAGCCTCTGCGTGCTGACACCGACCTGAACGCCGTGCCACTCATCTTCCGAGCTTCGTTACGTATGATGCACGACTTGGTCTCTACGTCGAAAATGCGTCTTGGTTTCGAAGGCATCCCGGGTGTCTTCGATTCTGCGTTCCATATGAGCAACGTTGCAGAACGTCAACTCGCCAAGCTGGTGAGTGAAGGCAGCTGGGCTCCGGCGATGCTCGTAGCTGGTTTCGATTATCGCTGGTTCGAAGACCATATGGTCTATGGAAGAGCCTTGGATGGACGTCTACTCTCGGTCGACATTAGGGAGTCTTCCCATCTCCCCGAACATTTCTCGGCGGAGACTCCGGACCAAAATAGCGGTCTGTGGTTGTACTATACGGGGGATTTTTCTCCTTTCTTGTACAATACCTTTACAGCTAACAGCAACCGTGGTCGTCCCCCACATTTCGATCGGCGATTAGTCCATGTCAAACTCGCTGACGTACGCAAGGCCGTGTACTTCCAGCTCATCCACCTGTTCATGACAGGGGAGCCCTTGAATCAGCAGTTGGTAGTTCCTACTCCTGACGGTAAAGACACTGGCTTTCTGGTCACTTGTATGCAGATCCTTGGCGGAGGAGGCGGTGGTGGGCATGGTGGAAGCGTGGAAAGAACTTACCACTACCGTATCGAGGTCAAATGGGATCATTTGTACCCTGGACTCCGCGGTAGCGACAGCTACCTGCTGCCCATCGTAGAATTCAACTAGTCCTTGAAGGCCCCAACCGTTCACACGCGGTTTGGGGCTCATTTTTTTATTCGCGCCTAAAATTTGCTATAATGGTTACGAATAGCCTCATTCGATTGTTGTTACGAATTACAGCTAAACAATAATTCGTAACTTCCTAATAAAAAACTTTATTCGTAACTATGAAATTAAAATTTTGTGGAGCCGCACAAAACGTGACTGGTTCCAGACATTTAGTTGAAATAAACGGAGTTAGAATACTTTTAGATTGCGGTATGGTTCAGGGTGGTGCGCCAGAAGAGGTTCGTAAACAAAACGAAACTTTTTTGTTCGAACCAACCGAAGTTGACATTGTTATCCTTTCCCACGCTCATATTGACCACGTCGGCATGTTGCCACGTTTAATTAAAGAAGGGTTCAAAGGGAAAATCTATTGCACAACTGTGACAAAAGAGATAGCTGATGTTTTGCTACGAGACTCAGCTCATATCCAAATGCAGGATTTTGAGTATGACCAGAAGCATAAAGGCAAAAAACCAGAACCATTGTATTCGGAAGATGATGTGTTGGCCGCTATACAGTTAATCGAAACATATGAATATAGGCAGAAATTTTGTCTAGCAGATGGAATTTGGGTCACTTTTTACGATGCTGGTCATGTTCTGGGTTCTGCCATAACGGTCATTGATTATACAGAAAAAGATCAAGATCAACGTCGCTTGGTTTTTACTGGTGATTTAGGTCGAAAATATTTGCCATTACTTAACGATCCGTATCAAGTTGATCATGCTCAAACTTTGATTATCGAAAGCACTTATGCTAGCCACATACATGATGCTTTTGCAAGTGTTTACGATGAACTCTGCACAGCGGTGAATGATGTTGTTAAACGCGGTGGGAAAATTATTGTGCCTGGGTTTTCATTCGAACGCACACAGGAAATTGTCTATGTTTTGCATCAACTTTATGATCAAAAAAGAATTCCGCGTATTCCAATTTTTGTAGATAGCCCTATGTCCATTGCTATATCGAAAGTGTTTGATAAATACAGTGCACAGTATGATAAGGAAACTTTCCGTGATTTTGTTTCTAAAAAAGAAAATCCACTCTATTTCACCGAGATTAAATATACTGCGACTGTCGAAGATTCCAAGGCCATCAACAATTTTAAAGGTCCTTGCTTCATTGTCTCAGCCTCAGGTATGTGCGATGCCGGTCGCATTAAACATCATTTAAAGAATAATATTAGCGATCCTAAAAATTTAATTTTGGTTGTTGGCTTTATGGCACAGGGTACTCGTGGACGTGATATTGTTGAAGGTAAGAATAAAATTAATATTTTTGGTGAAGATATACCACTCAGGGCAGAAGTCGTTGTCTTTAACGCTTTTTCTGGGCATGCAGATAAACTCGAGTTGCTTGATTACATCAGAAACATAAACGATCTTGAGCAGATTTTCATCGTTCATGGGGAAGAAAATGAGTGCGCTGTGCTCCGCGACAACATTTTCAACATTTTGAAATTAAAATGCAAAGTTGACGTGGTCGATTTGGGTGAAGAATTTGAAATCACTCCTACTGGGGTCGAGAGTAAACTCGGTGCGCGTCGGCAAGATTATGTGAAGGGCATGGATTCTTTGAAAAAATAACCATTACGAATAGCCTCATAAATTTGAGTTTACGAATTACTGTTTAACAATAAAAGCTTAACAGTAATTCGTAACTTCCTTGTAAAAGGTGTTATTCGTAAAATAAAATATGGATAAAAACATCGAAGCAGTCTACCGTGATATCGCGTCAATCAAAATTCAAGGCGCAACTAACGTCGCTAAAGCTATAGCTAAAGCTTTGAGAGACTATGCCAAAAAATTGGACAGTAAAAAGTCCTCTGATTTCATTCGCGACATTGGTATTGCTGGAAAATACTTAGTCAGTTCCAGGATTACTGAGCCCATGGCCGACAATGTTGTTGAATTTATTCTCCATTATCTAAAAAAGAATAAAGACAACGAGGTTCCTGAATTAAAAAAGATCATGCAAGATGCAATTGATTATTTTTTCGTCTTAGTCGCGCAAAATGAAAAGAGAATAATCCAAACAGGGGAGAAGTTAATAAAGTTTGGCGATAAAGTTTTCACGCACTGTCACTCTTCGACAGTTATCAGTATTCTATTGTCAGCAAAAAATAATAAAAAGAATTTTGAAGTTTTCCAAACCGAAACTCGTCCACTCTATCAAGGTCATCGAACAGCCAACGATTTACGTCGAGCCAATATCAAGGACACTTTGGTTGTTGATTCTGCTGCGCCATTTTTAATTAGTAAAATTAGTGGCTCAAAATTTAATGTCGATAAACTTATTATTGGATGTGATGCTATTTCACGCGACGGATCTTGCGTTAATAAAGTTGGCAGTTTTTCATTGGCTCTTACGGCATTTCTAAACAAGATCCCAGTTTATGTTGCTACTCAAACATTAAAGTTAAATGAAGATGCCAAAAATTTAAAAGCCATAATAATTGAACAACGCGAAGCGCGGGAAGTTTGGGATAAGGCACCCAAAGGCCTGAAAATTTATAATCCTGCTTTTGATAAGATTCCAGTTGAGCTAATTACTGGTTATATTACAGAATTTGGCTTAATTAAGACAAAAGATATGGTGGATAAAGTTAAGGCGAACTATCCGTGGTTGTGGTAAAATGCAAGAAGATAATTAAACAATTAATCAATAAAACAAAAAAGCAAGAAAGCAAAAAGCGTGATAATGAGTTTTTGCTTAAAACATATCTCGCTTGTCTCGCTGATCTCGCTAAATAAATATGTCAGAACCAATGATGCCACGCTCAGCTGAAGGTGGTGCAAAAGAAAAACTTGAAAAGTGTAAAACTTCAATTATTGATGGTGAGTTTGATTTGTATTATGGTGGCAAAGAAGAAGGTAGTTTTAAGCCGACAGATCCTCAGTTTGCAGATCGTATAGAAAAAGTTCGAGAAGATCTAGGTTTAAAATATATTTTTGCTCCGAGCTTAAATTTTACCAGAAGAACAGCATCCGTAACCGAACCAACAGAACAACTTTACGTCGTTGGTCCAACGAATGAAAAATTGGAATATGCTGAGTCGGGGATAGTGCGAACAGAAGCGAAGGCTGATGGTGGTATCGTTTTCTTTGATGAATTAGAGGCTGTTGGGATTAAGCCAGAAGAAATTGCTTTAGCAGGTTTTAATGCTGATTGTCCTTTTATTATTGGATACGAAGAGGAAAAGCGAGCTTTTTTTATGTTGCATGCAGGTTTGGCCTGTCTGCATAAAACAGGGGAGAAAGGACGACAAACTATTATGAGTGAACTTATCAAAGAACATGGACTAGATCCAAAAAAAAAATTAGAATTCAAGTCACCGCTGGTATTCAAAAGTGTTGTTATGGACGAAATGATGGAGTTGTTTTTAATGATGTTTTAAAAACATGGGGTGTAAGGTTTGGAGATAAGGCTACAAGTGAGAGCCGATCTGGTCAACAATCATTAAATATGGCAGGGTTGATTTTTAATGCTCTGCAAAAAGACGGTATCAAAAGTGATAATATAGAAATTGACGCTCATTGTACTTGTTGTGATGGGAAACATTATAGCAACGTGAATGGAGATCAAGAAAGAAATCTTGTTCTTGCCAGACCGTCGCAATTGTTTGAGAAAAAATAAGTAATCACATAAATTAGTAATCAGTAATTCTATGGCACATATTGGCTTTGTACAAATCGGCTATAAACCGAAATATGATCGAGAAATAATTACCACCTTCTATGTTGAACCAAGCGCAGGCGTAGCTTTTAATGAAGTTGCCGATGCTGTCGCTGGTGAAAGTTCAATCGGTTCATGGACTGATTTGGGTACTTTGAAAAAAAGTGTAGCTGAGAAAATCCAGGCTCGTGTTTTTTACATCGATGTCAAAAAGAAAATAATGAAAATCGCTTACCCTTTAGCTCTTTTTGAATTGGGAAGTATCCCACAGTTTCTCTCAAGCGTTGGCGGAAATATTTTTTCCATGAAAGCTGTTAAACATTTACGTTTACTTGACGTTGAATTCCCCAAAAAATATATTGATAGTTTCCAGGGGCCAGCTTTTGGCCTTGAGGGTATTCGTAAAATCACTGGGATAAAAAAACGTTTGATCCTTGGTAGTATTATTAAACCAAAAGTTGGCTTAAATCCAGACGAACAAGCAGAACTCTCGTACACTGTTTGGAAAAATGGGATTGACCTCATAAAAGATGATGAGAATTTGACGAGCATGAGCTTTAATAATTTTGAAGAACGTGTTCGCAAAGTTCTAAAAGCCTTGAAAAAAGTTGAACAAGAAACCGGACTCGTCAAATTATACTCTGCCAACATTACAGCACCACCAGATATTATGTTAGAACGCGCCAAGTTTGTTAAATCTCAAGGGGGAAAAGTGGTTATGGTCGATATTGTTTCCACAGGATTAGACTCAGTTCAATATTTACGAAAACAAAACTTGGGATTGATTATCCATGGTCACCGTGCTGGCCATAGTACTTTCACCCGTTACGAGAAACACGGCATCACCATGTTAGTTCTTGCTAAACTGGCACGTCTGGCTGGAGTCGATCAATTACACACCGGTACAGTTGTTGGTAAAATGGAAGGTACGCGAGAAGAAGTTCTAACTATCAATCAACTTTTGCAAGAAGATTGGCGCGATTACCATGCTTTGCGCGAAGATTGGTCAAGTATCAAACCAACAATGCCAATTGCTTCGGGTGGCATGCACCCAGGTCTTTTGCCAAAGCTAGTTGAATCATTAGGATCTGATTTAATTGCTAATTTTGGTGGTGGTATTCATGGCCATGTAGATGGCTCGGCGGCAGGCGCTCGTGGTTGTTTCCAAGCAGCCGAAGCAGTTGAAAAAGGTATTCCTCTTTCGGTTTATGCCAAAGATCATGATGAACTGCGCAAAGCACTGATTCAATGGAATAATGTTAAATATAAATATAAAAGATAAGTAATATGGCCTATTTTTTACGCTGTAAGAATTTAGATTTTTCAACTGGTAATCAACCTGTCGCCATGTTGAACGAAGAAGAAGCCGAGAATTATGGCATTCATCCAGGTGACCGTATTTCTTTGCTCTGGAGCAAATCTAAAAAAATAATTGCTTCAGTTGATGTTTCAAACAAACACGTTAAATCTGGTGAGATAGGTTTGTTCGAAGAAATTTGGCAAAAACATAAAGTTGAATTAGGCGACATTGTTGAAGTTTCGTTAGAATCGCGGCCCTTGTCAGTCGAAACGATTAAGAAAAAAATGTTGGGTAAGCCAGCAACTTATGCGGAAATTTATGCTTTGATTAGCGACATTTCTGAAAATCGTTTAAGTGAAGTCATGACAACTTATTATGCAGCTAGTGGTTTTGTTAAAGAGTTTTCTGAACAAGAGTTGTATTATGTGGCTAAAGCTATGGCTGAAACAGGTGAGCAATTTAATTTAACAACTAAGGTTGTCGACAAACATTCAGTCGGAGGTCTGGCCGGAAATCGCATTACACCAATTATCGTTTCGATTATTGCGTCCTTGGGAATTTACATTCCTAAAACATCTTCGCGCGCGATTACTTCTCCCGCCGGTACTGCTGATACCATGGAGGTACTTTGTCCAGTATCGTTTGAGATGGATGCAATCAAGCAAATTGTTAAAAAAACAAAGGCCTGTTTAGTCTGGGGCGGCGGTGTCAAAATGGCGCCAGCCGATGATCATATTATTAAAGTTTCTAGACCACTAGCCTTAGAATCTTATGACAAAATGATTGTTAGTATTATGGCGAAGAAAGTCGCCATGGGCGTTGATTGTTTAATTGTTGATGTGCCGGTTGGTCTGTCGTGTAAAGTCCCAACAATGAAAGATGCCAAGATCATCGAAGAAAAATTTAAGCGTTTAGGAAAACGTTTTGGCATGAAAGTTGAAATTATGGCTACTAAAGCCACTGAACCAGTTGGCGAAGGAGTGGGGCCAGCACTTGAAGCTCGTGATTTGCTGCGTGTTTTGCAACAACACAAGTTTCGTCCCATTGATCTCGAGAATAAGGGTTGCAAATTAGCAGGTCGTCTTTTGGAAATGAAAGGTTATTGTAAAAAGGGCAAGGGATTTGAAATTGCTAAGAAACAAGTTGTTTCCGGAGCTGCTTGGAAAAAGTTAAATGAAGTTATTATTGCTCAAGGCGGAAAGAAAGATTGGAATTCCGAAGAAGTGATGCAGGAATACCAACGCTATGAAATCCATGCTCATCGTAGTGGTACTGTAAAATTTATTGATAATCAAGCCATCAATGAAGTCTGTATGAATTTGGGTGCGCCCATCGATAAATATGCTGGTATCCATGTTCATGTACGTTATGGCAAAAAAGTCAAAAAAGGCGATAAACTCTTTACGATGTATGCTAGTTCAGAAGAGCGGTTAAAACTTGGAATTTTAGGGGCAGCCAGGAATATAATTTTCCACATCGGCTAATTGCTTGTCTCAAAGGACTATGATAAAATCTAAGAACTAATAAAATATTAATAAATTTTACTATGAGTGAACAAACACCAAAGACAAATTTTCTGCTCGGTTTCTTTGTGGGCATCGCTATTTTATCAACAGTGGCATTTTTTACATTGCTAATTGTTGTTTTCAATAAACCAGCACAAGTAGACTTAGCAGTTAAACCAACTACCGACACGACAGAGCCAGCCGCAGAACCAAACTATGCTCCGGTTGCAGGCGTAAAAGAAAATGAACCTTTTAAAGGTGGTAAGGATGCTAAAGTTACCATTATTGAGTATACAGACTTTGAATGTCCTTATTGCTTAAGACATCACGCCACAATTAATCAGATCAATGAAACTTACGGAAATAAAGTTAAGTATGTTTTAAGAAATTTCCCATTAGGTTTCCACGCTGAAGCTCAAAAGGCGGCCGAATCGTTTGAATGTGCTGCTGAACAGAATAAAGCCTACGAGATGGCAGAAGCAATGTTTAAGGCTAATGAAGCCGGTACCATGGGTGTAGCGAAATGGAAAGAAGCGGCGAAAACACTTGGTTTAAATACAACAAAGTTTAATGATTGTTTAGACAGCGGAAAATACGCGGACAAAGTTGCAGCAGATGCAGCCGAAGGTGGTGCTTCTGGTGTTACCGGAACTCCAGCGACTTTCGTCAATGGACAATTAGTTAGCGGTGCTCTACCGTTTGAAAACTTTCAACAAACAATCGATGGTTTATTGAAATAATTTACAAAAAATTTCCCCCGGCGTTATTAGAAACGTCGGGGGTTTTCGTTATGCAGGTTCGTGATAGATCTTGTACAGCTTCATGACGATGGACAGGAAGCTGATGATTGCGAGCGGAATGCTGAGCCAAATGCCCAGCCAGGACAGGAACATGAAGAATTGGACGACAGAGTCGTTTTTCAGGTATCTGCCAGCGATGTCAGCCAGAAGCAAGGCGACGAGACCACTCTTCTCGAAGTTGGTCTTGAGTTTCCCGGCCAGGCCAGCCATGACGTCGATGTTGACGGCAGGGTTGCGGTTGGCGATCAGGATGATGATTCGCCCTAGTGTCGCGAAGAGGCCGATACCCATGATGATGATAGCAGCTTCCTGCGGGATTCGATACCAGTTATCGATGAACATGGACCAGGTAAAGGCTTTGTCGACCAAGGGGTCACCGAAGGCGCCGATTTTGCTCTGCATGTTGAACTTGCGGGCAAAGTGTCCATCGGCCCAATCGCAGAACCAGGCTACTACGAAATAGCCGAGGGCAGTCCACATCATTCCGGCTCTGCGAGCCAAAATGATGGGTACGATCATCATCACGCCCACGAAAGTGATGGCATTGGGGAGGAGCCCCTTCTTGAAGTCAGCTTTGAAATTGTACAAGATGAACCTCCGGTTACTTACGCACCTGCTCATTTTCATATAAATTTGGCTAAAAGTCAAGTTGATAATCCTTAAAAAATTTGCTAAAATTACATTGTTAAACTTTCATTTATGGATCTTGTCAATAAAGTTAAAAATACAATTAAAAAAGATTGTCAGGAATTGGGTCATGTGGAGTCTTGGTTTTATCCAGTTCATCTTCTTGCAGTCGAAAAAAATGTCAAATATTTATTAAAAAAGATGCCCGAGGCAGATGCTCAGGTGCTTCTTTTGGCTGTTTGGTGTCATGATTTGCAAAGAATTCATGGTTTGGTGGGGGATCATCAGAAATGCGGGGTAGAAGAGACAAAAAGATTTTTACCACAATTCGGCGTCTCAAAAGAAATAATTAACAAAGTTACGAAAATAGTTGCAACTCATAGCTGTGATAATCGTCAGCCGACAAATATAGAAGGCAAGATTTTAGCCAGTGCTGATGCCATGTCACATTTTGAAAATAGTTTTTTTGTTTGGTTAATGAGTTCATGGTTATTAACGAAGAAAATATCAATACGTCAAGCAAAAAAGGATATTCTTTATAAACTTGATCTGGATTTTAACAAGAAAATATTTTTTCCATTCGCGAAAAAGAAATTAGAGAAAAAATATAAACTGTTCAAAGAGTTTTATCAGACAGTCTAGAAAAATATACATGGAGAGATCGCATAGTTGGTCTAGTGCGCACGCTTGGAAAGCGTGTATACCGCAAGGTATCGAGGGTTCGAATCCCTCTCTCTCCGCCATGAAGTACACGCTTCGCGTGACTTCATGGTAAACCGTCCACTGTAGCTATTCATGACTTCATGGCTAGCCTTGAAGTTAAACGAAGTTTATACTTCGGGGTAAACCAGAATGATAGATACTTGATAGTCGAATTATGAAAAAGAAAATAATAATTATAATTATCGGATTACTTCTTCCCGTGGCTGCCTATTTGTTTGTTGCCTATTATTATATGTATCAAAAAATCGAAGCTGGCGCTTTGAGTGTGGTAGATACTAAAACTGAGTATCTGATCAAAGCCAGCGTTGATAAAGGAGTGAATCTGAAATATACAGCCTTGGGTGATAGTTTAACTGCTGGTATTGGTGCTTCAACATATGAAGAATCGTATCCGTATCTATTAGCTCAAGAAATATCAAACGGAAGTACTAATGTGATTTTGCGCGACCGGGCGTATCCTGGTGCGAGGACTGGTGATTTAATTGAAAATTTATTACCAACTGCTATTAATGACCAACCAGATGTTGCCACAGTACTAATTGGTATTAATGACGTTATGGGTAATGTATCAAAAGTAACTTTTACTGAAAATTATACAAACATCTTGAAGCGACTTAAAACTGAAACCAAGGCTAGAATTTTAACTATAAGTATTCCTTATATAGGAACGGACAAGCTGATACTCCCACCGTATAATTCATATTTTAGACATGAAATAATAGAATATAATAAAATAATCAGAGAGCTAGCAGCAGCAAATAATGTCGAATATGTTGATTTGTATACGCAGACAGAGAACATGTTTGATAACGAGGAGTTTTTCTCGAGGGATTTGTTTCATCCATCAGCCAAGGGGTACGAACTTTGGGCAAAAATAATTTATGCCAATTTCAATAATTAATGTTGTTCTGTCGACTCAAATATTTATTGCGGTTTTTGTTATTGCATTACTTGTTTCGATTCGTCGTCAGAAAAAAACTGAAACCTTTCCTTTGACTGTAACGCAGGAACTCAAGGGTATTGCTATCTTTGCAGTGATTTTTTCTCATGTTGGTTATTTCCTTTCAACCGATCATCGGTTTTTATTTCCGCTCTCAATTTTGGCTGGTGTCGGTGTCAATTTATTTTTCTTTTTATCTGGTTATGGGCTGACAAAGAGCGCGCTCAAAGCAAAGTTGCCTATAATAAAATTTTATCAAAAACGCCTCTTGAAATTATTTACACCATTTTGGATAGTCATCGTCATTATTTTTGCACTCGATTTTTTTCTTTTACATATTACTTATTCATGGCCCTACATTGTTCGATCTGCGTTGGGAATTTTCCCCAGCGCCGATTTATTCCATGATATTAATTCACCGCTTTGGTTTATAACTCCAATTGTATTTTATTACCTTGTTTTTCCTTTCGTTTTTTCTAAAAAACGTCCTTGGTTAACAGCAATTGCCACTTTTTTAATGACATATATTATTCTGCAATTTGAATTACCAATTACGGGCGGAGTTTTCCATTTATATCAAGTACATTTGTTTGCCTTCCCGCTAGGTGTTCTGTTTGCTTCGTTGGTTAATTATCTTGCGTCCAATGAATCTCAAGCTATCCTAAGGGAATTCCAGCGGTTGGTTTCGATTAAGAAAATTATCAATAAATTAAGAATACAAAATATTCCACCGCTGACGTTGAAAATCATTAAGCAAATTAGTTATTACGTTTTTTTAATAATTCTGCTAGGAACAATTGTTTTTACGGCGTATTATTCTGGCGTCGGCACGAGTGTCAATAAGGAACAAACAATTAGTCTTGTAACTATGTTTGCGTTAATACTTTTCTTCATTATAAAAAGATTCGAAATAAAATTGTTTTACCTCTTCGGTTTTTATTCTTTTGAAATTTATCTTATTCATTGGCCCTTGATGTCTCGTTATGATATGTTTTTCAAATGGCTTCCTGGTTGGTTAGCGATGGTCCTTTACTTAGGTGTTTTCTTGATTGTTGCTTGGGTATTAAAATATTTATCTACATTGATTAGTCGAAATGCATTTTTGAAGAAATAATTATGAAGAAGGCAATCAAAAACAATTTAATTATCGAATTGCATGTTCCAGATTTGGATGGGGCGAGAACTTTTTACTCAAAACTTGGTTTTACCTTTAGCATGGATGATAAACCCAATACAAAAGAACTTGGTTATCTAACTATGACACGAGAAGATAAGTTGGGTTCGACTATGTTGAATTTTTATGGTGGTGATGAAAGAGTTTATGGTCAATCATATTTTAAACAGTTCTCTAAAGACACAAAAAGAGGATATGCAATTGAGGTGACGATACCAACGGGCGATATCGATCGGTTGTATGAATTGGCTTGTACTAATCTAAGAGAAAATATTGTACGTGAGCTAAAAGAATTAAATGATCACGAACATGTTTGGAAAGATTTCCGAATGGTGGACCCATTTGGATTTTATTTAAGATTTACTGAGCTTATTGATTGGGGACAGAAGTAGAACAATGTACAAGTAAAGTATATTAATCTTACTTATATGCAAACAAATCAAAAAATTGAAAAACTTTTGAGTCTCGCTGATGTTAAAATTAACGGCGAGCGCCCTTGGGATATTCAAGTCAAAAACGAAAAGTTATTTGATCGAGTACTGGCTCAAGGTTCTTTAGGGTTTGGCGAAGCTTATATGGATGGTTGGTGGGAGTCGGAACAGCTTGACGAAATGATTAACAAGCTCTTAGCCGCCGATTTGGATAAAAAAGTTCAACCCTGGCAATTTGTTTTCCCTTACATGAAATCGAAGTTAGTTAATTTGCAAAAGGGCAAGCGGGCTTTCAATATCGGCGAAAAACATTATGATATTGGCAACGATTTATATAGTCGCATGCTAGGTGAGCGCATGGTTTATACTTGTGGTTATTGGAAGGAAGCTATGAACCTTGATGATGCCCAAGAGGCCAAGCTTGATCTTGTTTGCAAGAAAATTGGGTTAAAGGCTGGCGATAGAGTTCTTGATATTGGTTGCGGCTGGGGAAGTTTTGCCAAATTTGCTGCAGAAAAGTATGGTGCTTCTGTCGTTGGTATTACTGTTTCAAAAGAACAATTGGTCCTAGCTAAAAAAATGTGCGAAGGTTTGCCAGTTGAATTGCGCCTTCAAGATTATCGAGACGTGAATGAAAAATTTGATCATATTGTTTCATTGGGAATGATCGAACACGTTGGCCATAAGAATTACAGAACATACATGAAGGTCGTCCGAAAGAATTTAAAGGATGATGGTTTATTTTTGCTACACACTATTGCTGGGAACCAATCAACTACTGGAACAAACGCTTGGATCGATAAATATATTTTTCCAGACTCTATGCTCCCAAGCGCTAAACAATTGACCTCTGCGTTTGAAGGTTTGTTTGTTATGGAAGATTGGCATAGCTTTGGAATTTATTATGATAAAACTTTAATGTCTTGGTTCCAGAACTTCGATGCGACCTGGCCAGAAATTAAGGATAAATATTCAGAAAGATTCTACCGCATGTGGAAATTCTATCTACTGAGTTGTGCTGGATCGTTCCGTTGTCGTAAAAACCAACTTTGGCAAATAGTTTTGTCGCCAAATGGTGTAAGGGGTGGTTACGAATCTATTAGATAAAAATTGTAATTAATAATAATTTGTTATGCTTTTTTCTTCGCCAATTTTTCTCTTTCTGTTCTTGCCCATTCTTTTTGGGATATATTTTTTAGCTGACAGAAAGTTTAAAAATATATTTCTGTTGATTTTTAGTTTGCTTTTTTACGCTTGGGGTGAACCAATTTATGTTTTATTAATGATTGCATCGATTACAGTCTCGTATATTTTGGCTCTTTTGATAGAAAAACAATCAGACACCAAGAAACGGAAGATGTTGTTGATACTCTCGGTAATTTTACATATCGGTGCTTTGGTCTTTTTTAAGTATAGCAATCTTTTGGTCGATACACTCTCGGGGTTATTACATGTCACTATCCCGTTTGGTCCTGTCGGCTTGCCAATTGGAATTTCCTTTTTTACATTTCAAGTATTATCTTATGTAATTGATGTTTACCGCAAGGAAGTTGCAGCTTCCAAAAGTTTATTTAATCTGGCACTCTATATTTCATTTTTTCCTCAACTTATTGCTGGTCCTATTGTTCGCTATGTCGACGTCGCGGAACAGATTTTGCATAGGAAAGAAAATGTTAAACAGTTTTCGTCTGGTGTCCAGCGTTTCATTATTGGACTGACTCATAAAGTAATCTTAGCCAATTTTGCTGGGAAAATTGCAGATACGATTTTTGCTTTACCTGAAGGAGATTTGAAGTGGACAACTGCTTGGATCGGTATTTTTGCATATTCGTTGCAAATTTACTTTGACTTTGCCGGTTATTCAAGCATGGCTATTGGCTTAGGACGCATGTTTGGTTTTGAATTTTTAGAGAACTTTAATTACCCATATATCTCACATACGATTACTGAGTTCTGGCGTCGATGGCACATGTCCCTGTCAACTTGGTTCCGAGATTACGTTTATATTCCGCTTGGTGGCAATAGGTCGGGCGCAGTCAGAACTAGCTTGAACCAGTTCATTGTCTTTGGCTTATGTGGTTTGTGGCATGGCGCGATGTGGTCATTTTTGATTTGGGGTTTGTATCACGGGGCACTTTTGACGATCGAAAAGATTAAGGTCGTCGAAAAAGCACGAAAACATATTCCACAGTTTTTAAATACTATCATAACATTTATTTTAGTGATGATCGGTTGGATTATATTTAAAGCCGATAGCGTTTCTAGTACAGATTATTTCAAGTCTTTTCTTGGATTTGGAACTGGTTCAGAAAAATATATACTTACATCCCTGGACATAACAATATTATTGGCAGGTGCTTTGTTTGCGCTGCCGGTAATACCATATCTATCGCGTTTTAAATGGTTCGTCGTAGTTAAAAAATACTCCAGTGTTTTTGCCTTTGTGCTTTTGGCTCTTGATCTTATGGTTTTAATCTCATCGTCATATAATCCATTTATCTATTTTAGATTTTAAGATATGAAGATAATTTTATTAAAAGTGAAAGATTTTTTGGTCAATTTTGTGGATTATGTGGTTATAATTAGTTTTGTTGTCTTCCTTTGTGGTGTTTGCGTATTTTTTCTATTCGGTATTGGAGTTTCGAACGCAACGACTGAAAATCGGAATTTAAATGCTTTACCAGCTTTACCGGATAAATTTTCTTTGTTGCCGACATATGTAAAAAGTTTCACGGCTTATTTTGATGATCATGTTCCGTATAGAAATAAGGTTATTAGTTTTTATAATAAAATTATAATGAATACTTGGAAAGTATCTAGCAGCGACCAAGTTGTTATTGGTAGAGATGATTGGTTGTTTTATACAGGCGAAGCCGGTGGTAAGAAACAGCTCATTAGGGAATATGTGGGAGCAGAGATCTTGTTGCCAGACCAGTTGACCTTGATTGAGAAATATTTAGTCAATACGAACGCGAGAATGAAAACATTGGGTAAACAGTTTATTGTCTCTATTCCACCAAGCAAAGAAGAAATATATCCAGAATTTTTGCCCAGTGGCTACAAACGAGGTGTTTTGACTAAAATGGATCAAGTCGTTTCAATTCTAGAAAAAAACGACATCAATTATATTAATGCGATTCCATCTTTGATCGCTGGCAAGAATGAACACACTCTTTATTATAAAATGGACTCCCATTGGAATTTTTACGGAGCATATATTGAATATTCAAACATAATGAAAGAGCTGGGCTTAATACCACAAACATTAGAATACTTCAAAATAAAAGTTTTAGAAAAGCAACGGCTCGGGGATTTGGGCTCTAGTATGCTTGGGCAGAATGATCTATTAGACGATGAAATAATTTTAGGATATAGCGGGGCAACAGTAATTGATCCTCCTACAGTACCCTTAACTGGTTTTAGTACAAAAAATATTCAGGCGCCATATAAAAAACGAGTATTAATAAAGGGAGATTCATTCTCGGTAGATTTTACACCACTGGTAGCTAATTCTTTTGAAGATGTGAAATTCGAATGGGATTATAATCTTAGCTCTGATTTAATTAAAGGATATAATCCAGATATTGTTATTCTAGAATTCGCCGAGAGACAAATTATGGGTGTCTTTAATTCTATTCCAACTACTATAGCGCCTCAATTAGTGCCTGTTTTAAAATCGGAAACTGATAATGTTAGTTGCAATATTGAACAATTTGAAGACAGGGGTGATTCTGTCCAATTGAGAGGTTGGGCTTACATAAAAGAACAAAATTCAGACAGTTCAGATATATCATTAGTTTTATCTTCTGATACAGCAAACTATTTGATACCAATGGTCTCAATCAACCGTCCTGATGTTACCGTATATTTTGGTAGTTCTATTAATTACGATAACTCTGGTTTTTCTGCTGTTCTTCCGAAGAAAGATTTTGAAAATGGATTTTATCGTTTGGGAGTATATGTAAAGAATGGGAACCAGGAGGGTTTAAAATATACTGGTCAAGAAATTAATATATTGGCCAACAAGGTAACTCCAAAATTGGTATCGAAGCTAAAAACAGAAACGAATAATATTAGTTGGAATCTAGAAAAGTTTAACGATGAAAATAACTTTTTGAACTTTTACGGTTGGGCTTATATCAACCAGCAAAGCTCTGATAATTATCAGATATCCCTGGTTTTGGCTTCGGATAAAACTAATTATTTAATTCCGACAGTGACGATTAAGCGGCCTGATGTTACAACTTATTTTAAAAGTGCTATTAGTTATGACAATTCGGGCTTTTCTTCAACCGTATCAAAAAAGGATCTTACAAAAGGAACTTATCGTCTCGGAATCTATATAAAGAAAGGTAAGATGGGGGCTTTAAAATATACAGATCAAACGATTTCGATTAATTAGTTTTCTGAGTACAAAAAAGTCCATCAATCAATATTAAAAAAGATGAATTCAGATTCTCGGATTTTAAGTTTTATTTCTGTTTTGGGGTTCACTCTGTGCCTCGGTGTTGTTTTCCTTTTGTTCGTTCTGGGGATTGGAGTTTCTAATATCACAGCAGAAAACAGGAATTTAAAATCCCTGCCCGAGCTGCCCAGAAGTTTTTTGCAATTGCAAAATTACACTAAAGAATATGCAGCCTACTTCGATGACCATGTCCCCTATAGAAACCAAGTCACGGCTTTTTACAATAAAAGTTTAATGAAGATTTTCAATACTTCGGGAAGTGACAAGGTGCTTTTGGGTAAACAGGGTTGGTTTTATTTTAAGGGGAATGATGGTAAAGCATTTAACGAATACTCGGGGAAAGATCTTTTAACTGCACAACAAACACAGTTGCTCGAGAAATATCTTGTTGACGTAAATAAATCTTTAAAGGCACAGGGCAGGCAATTTGTTGTCTCTGTCGCACCAAAGAAAGAAGCCATATATCCTGAATATTTACCCGAAAGATATTATTCTGGGGCATTAACAAAAATGGATCAAATCATCTCCATTCTTAAGTCTAATAACATTGCCTTCACAGATTTAAGGCCGATTTTGCAAGCAGAGAAAAAAGAACAACAACTATATTATAAAACAGACACACACTGGAATCAGCATGGCGGCTATATCCAATATTCTAGCATTATGAAAGATTTAGGATTGTCAGAACAGCCGTTAGATTATTTTAAAATAAAAAATTTACTAGAGCCTGTTTCTGGCGAATTGGTCTCAAAGATGCTCGGTCGCCATGACATTACCGAAACTTGGGAAGGTCTGGGCTTTGGTACTGCGGCACTTGTTGATCCAGATCCGCAAATAGACAATGGCTTTTATACTGAAAATACTGAGGCACTATATAACCAGAAGGTACTTATTTTTGGAGATTCATTTTCACGTATATTGACACCGTTAATGGCAGAATCATTTAAGATCACTCAATTTGAATGGTCTTATGATATAAATCAAGAATTAATAAATGATTATGATCCTAATATTGTCGTTCTGGAATTTGCGGAAGGCAAAATTACAGCCTTGATCGATTCCATTGCTAAAAACTCGGAAACATTGCCTTCAGTAGTAACTAGTTTACAAGAAAGCAATAATATTAAGTGGCAATTTGATGAATTTAATGACAGTGATGATTCTCTTCGGGTTAATGGTTGGGCGTATATTAATAAACAAAGCTCCGATGATTCTCAAGTAGCGATAGTGCTGTCTTCTGACACCACAAATTATTTAATACCAGCTGTCCCTATTAAGCGTGCAGATGTCACAACACATTTTAGTGGTTTGAATTATGATGATTCCGGGTTTGCTATCAACCTTAAGAAAATAAATCTACAAAAAGGTGCCTATCGTGTTGGAGTCTATATTAACAAGAATGGAAACGCGGCCATGAAATATACGGATCAAGTTGTAACGGTTAATTAAAAAAATATGGATATTAGAAAAGAATTACTTAAGCATAAAAATAAAGTTCAAGCGCAAAATTTGTCTCGTTTTTTTAAAACCGGCGTTGGCGAATATGGCGCGGGCGATAAATTTTTAGGGATTAAGGTTCCGGTTCTTCGCAGTTTGGCAAAGCAGTTTATTGAATTAAGTTTTTCTGACGTACAAACAATGCTCAAAAGCGTTTACCATGAAGAGCGGCTTCTCGGCGCCTTTATTCTTGTTTATAAATTTAAGCGAGCTGATGAAAAGGAGAAAACTCAAATCTACAAACTGTATCTCAAAAATTGGTCTGGCCTTAATAATTGGGATATTATCGATACCACCACGCCGAACATCATCGGCGAATACCTGGCTGACAAAGATAAAAAGATTATTTGTGAGTTTGCTCGTTCAAATAATCTTTGGAAAAAACGTATTTCCATTTTGGCGACCTTTAGTTTTATTAAACGTCATGAATTTGAAGATTCTTTAAAGATTTCAGAAATATTAATCAAGGACAAACATGATTTAATCCACAAGGCAGTTGGTTGGATGTTGCGCGAAGTCGGAAAGAGAGATTTGCCCCTAGAAGAGACATTTTTGCGAAAATGGTATAAAATGATGCCAAGGACTATGCTGCGTTATGCTATCGAAAAATTTCCAGAAAATAAACGTCAAAAGTATTTAACAGGTTTAATTTAATTGAATATGAAATTTAAATTTCCGCTTCGCAATATCAAACCAGAAGAACTGATAAAACGTTGTAGTTATGCAACTTGGCAGGGACATGAAGAAAAACCAAGCTACGCGCGTCGTTTAGGCTCGGGACTTTACCCGCGTTTTCATATTTATCTGACAGAGTATGACACCTATTTCGAGTTAGATATGCACTTAGACCAAAAGCAAGCATCCTATGAAGGTTCTAGGGCTCATGGCGGTGAACACGAGGGCATAGCTGTTGAAAACGAAGCTCGTCGAATTACAGGCATTATTGCTGAGATTTATAATCAAAAGTAATTAAAACATAAATAAGCTAAATTTATGATGATCGAAAGCGTTCCTACAACTCAATCAGAAGATACAACTAGTGTGCGCGAAAAAGGTTTATTAAGGCCTGTTAATTTTGATCCAGAAAAGTGTAAATGCAATTTGGGTAAAGCACAAAAGTTACAACCCAAGGACGGAGAGATGATTCTTGATACCGGTGATTTTGAAACCATCGGAACAGGCGATTGTTATGTTGAAACGATTGAGGCTGGAGTTGTTGATCATCATCGTCTAGATAATGTGTTTCGAGCTCGAGGACAAGTGTTAGACCCGAGATGTTCAGCTAAGATCATAGCTACTTATGCAGAGGATGTCTCTCGAATGATTGAAGCTAGGGGCGTCCACACAACGCTGGCACATGCGGATGGCGACTTGGATTCTATTGTTTCAAGCTATTTAGCTCAATCGCTAATTCAAAGAAAAGAACTTCCAGTTGGGGCGACAAAACTAGCCGAACATGTAAATAGAGTGGATTATGGTATGTATCGTGAAACAGATATCGAAAAGTATTTATTAAGTTTATCCGGAATTTTTTCAGCTATTAAATCTGAATTAGCAAATGAACGCGACGGAGAGTTAGGTAAGGAAGTATTCGGTAATCCCGAGATGAAGGCTCCAAATGGACGCTTGAACGATGCAGGTGTGCAAAAATTAAATGAAATAAAAACAAAGTTCGAAAATCTTTTGTCTGAAAAAATGTTTGAAGTTCTGAATGAAATAGAAAAGGCAGCTGCTGTCAATCCGGAATTTGACCCTGAAAAAGATATGGCTTTAGTTCTTAGTGGCTTGGCGCCAGAAGTTCAAGAGATAATTGAAAGAGGAAAGAGTCTGACTAGAAAAGAATTGGAAGTTTTCAATCAAGATTTTGAACAAGCTGAACGAACTACTATTAAAGTTAAAGTTCCAAAAACAGGTGAAAGCATTGAAGTCCCTATAATCATCGCCCTGGAACCAAAAACAGTACCGACGGCTTTCACTAATATCTCTTATCAAAGAATCACACCAGATACCATTGTGGCAGTTTATGGTGGGGCCGGTAGGAAGGGTGGCGATATGTATGATATTGGAATTAAACAGGAGTCAGCGGCTTTAATTGATATGGGCGAGCTTTGTGTAGCTTTAAATCGTGCCGAAAAAGAAAAACGAGATCAATTAGCTTCAGATGATCCCATTAGAATAACCTTAGATGCTCAACCTGACCGCATTGGCATGTCTGGACCAGAGCAGGTTCTTACCAAAGATCCAACAGTTCTAGTTGCTGGTGGGACTTTAATTGCAGCAACACGAAGTTCTTTATTGTCAGCAGAAGACTTTAAGCGCGTTGTTTCGAGCCTACAATAATCAGGGAAAAACTTTATAAAATAGCTTGCAAGAATTGCCAAACTTTGTTCTCTCAGTTAAGATTGGAATATATGGATCAAGTAGACGAAATCAAACAAAAATTGGATATTATTCAAGTCGTAGGTGAATATGTCCAATTAAAGAAGGCAGGGGTTAATTGGAAAGGCCGCTGTCCTTTTCATAATGAAAAAACGCCTTCTTTTATGGTTAATCCAGATAAGGGGATTTACCATTGTTTTGGTTGTAACGAAGGCGGAGATATTTATAGTTTTATCCAAAAAATAGAAGGTATTGATTTCCCTGAGGCCTTGCGACTTTTAGCTGGGAAAGCTGGTGTTCAACTAGAACAATATGATCCACGAATTTCTAGTCAAAAAAATAGATTACTTGATATTTGCAGTGCTGCCACAAACCATTGGGCTGAAATTCTTTATGCGCCGCAAGGAAAAAAAGCATTAGACTATTTACAAAAACGTGGCCTAAGTGAAGTAACAATCAAGTCATTTAAATTCGGTTATGCTTTGGAATCTTGGGATGATTTATTTAAATATTTAAAGAGTAAGGATTTTACTGAAGCTGAAATTTTTCTTGCAGGCTTAACAGTCGAAAAATCTGGCGGTCGTGGTTACTATGATCGCTTTCGTGATCGAGTGACGTTTCCGGTTCTTGATATTCATAGTAATGTGATTGGTTTTAGCGCGCGAACTTTAAATAAGGATGAAGCTGCAAAATATATTAATTCTCCGGAAAATCCAATTTATCATAAAGGAAGAACACTTTATGGTTTAGACAAAGCCAAACAAGCGATTCGTGACAATGGTTATGCCATTATCGTCGAAGGCAATATGGATGTGGTGGCTTGTCATCAAGCAGGGTTTAAAAATGTCATTGCATGTTCTGGCACTGCCCTCACTGTCGAGCAAATTAAGATTCTAAAACGCTATACAGAAAATATTGCTTTATGTTTCGATCAAGATGAGGCTGGCCAACGTGCAGCCCAACGTTCGGTTGATTTACTTTGGGATGCAGAAATGAACATCAAAATTGTGCAACTTGCTTACGGTAAAGATCCAGATGAGTGTATTAAACATGATGTTAAGCTTTGGGAACAATCTTTGCGCAGTGCCAAATTGGTTATGCAATTTTACATTGATAAATATTTGACCGAAGAAGCACTTTCGAACATCAATACCAAGAAAACATCAACCAAAATTGTTTTACAAGAATTAGCTAAAATAAAAAATAAGATCGAACAATCTCATTGGTTAAAAGAATTAGCTAATAAATTGGATCTTTCTGAAGCTATTTTACGAGAATCACTTCCAAATCCATCAATAACACCACTAAATCCACCAAAGACTTTTGTGCTTGAGCCAAAGGTAGAAAAAACACAAGATATGAAGTATTTGGAAAAAGTTTTTACTATTTTAATCAATCATCCGCAGCTAATTTCTTATGCTGAAGAGTTCTTGCCAATCGATTATATCGAATCTAAGGAAATGGCTGCCTTTTACAAAAACTTATTAATACACTATAATGAGGCTAGTTGTGAATTAACCCGCGCACAGGTTGTCGCGTGGTTAGCCGATAATCACGATTTACCAACCAGCTATCTTGATAGTCTGATTATTTATATTGACGAAGTCTATGAAGGTTTCCGAATCGATGATATCAATAATGAACTAATTGGTTTAATCAAAACTCTTACCAAACACCACCTCGAAGCAACTATCAAGGCGCTTTCTAAAGAGTTAGAAACGGCAGAAAAACAAGGTGATAAAGAAAAGATTCAAGAATTAATGCGCGAGATGCAAACACAATCAGAGCAATTATCCAAATTAAAATAGCTATGGCGAGAACTAAGGGAGCAACAGCTTCCAAGACAATTAAAAAGCTAGCAAAATTTCTTGCTAAAAAAAGGACAGCCAATAAAGCTGTTTACAAAAAAACATCTTCCAGCACAAAAAAAAGTGCTAAAAAACCAACCAGACAGAGTTCTGGCAAACGTCCGACAATCAAAATTAAGAAGGTGCCAATTGTGCGCCAACCCAAAGCCGAGCCACCAGTCCCAGAATTAATTAAAAACTTAATTGGGAAGGGCAGATCTCGAAATTTCATTACAGAAGAAGAAGTAATGCAAGTTTTTGTTTATCTAGAAGATTATTTAGATGTTTATGAGGATTTTTTAGATGATTTGGAAGGCTTAGGAATCAAAGTCATTGAAGTGCGTGGCGCCATGCTTGGCCGTCGTAAGGAACGTGAAAAATTATTGTCCGAAGTTGGTGCTTCAACGCACAGCGACACTGGGAAAAAACAAAAGTTAGAATTGCCAGAATTGTCAGCTGATTCAATTCAAATGTATTTACGTGAAATTGGTAAAGTGGCGCTCTTGAAACAAGAAGAAGAGTTGTCACTGGCCAAAAGAAAAGAACATGGCGATAGAGATGCTGAGAAAAAAATAATCGAAGCCAACTTACGTTTAGTTGTTTCGATCGCCAAGAAATTCGTTGGCAAGAGTCTTTCATTACTTGATTTGATTCAAGAAGGCAATATTGGTTTGTTTCGCGCTGTGGAAAAATTTGATTATAAAAAGGGCTATAAGTTTTCGACTTATGCAACTTGGTGGATCAGACAAGCCATTACTCGCGCGCTAGCTGATCAATCGCGTACAATTCGTATTCCAGTTCATATGGTTGAAACAATTAATAAGTTTCATCAAATTGAACGCCGACTCATTCAAGATTTAGGACGCGAACCATTGCCAGAAGAAATAGCGGCTGAAATGGAAGAAGATGTGACCAAAGTTAAATATATCATGAAAATTTCTCAAGAGACTGTTTCTCTTGAAACTTCAGTGGGTGATGATGATGAAGATAGTACACTGGAAGATTTTATTGAAGATGTCAAAAATGTTGGTCCAGATCGTTCTGCGGCCTTACGCTTACTCAAGGATTATGTGAAAGAGGTTATCAAGGATCTGTCTCCACGCGAACAAAAGATTTTAGAAATGCGTTTTGGTTTGATTGACGGTGTTTCACATACATTGGAAGAAGTAGGCCAAGAATTTGACGTGACTCGCGAGCGTATTCGTCAAATCGAAGCCAAGTCACTTGAAAAAGTGAAGCAATTCCCTGGTATCGAGAAGCTTAGAGATTACTACTAATAAGAATATAAAACGACCTGCAAGTGCGGGTCGTTTTTGTTTAGCGTTTAAATGTCTAGTTCGAGAACAACGGGGCAGTGATCTGAGCCAATAACAGCATCAAGAATAGCTGCTTTTTTAATTTTATCTTTAAGTTTTGGACTGATACAAAAGTAATCAATTCTCCAACCAATGTTTCTTCTTCTAGCACCGGAACGATATGACCACCAAGAGTATTGAACCTTGTCTGGATGTTCGTGGCGAAAGGAATCAATGAAGCCTTTCTTTATAAGCTCATCAAAACTTTCTCGTTCTTCGATCGTAAAGCCTGCATTGTGAATATTCTCTTTTGGATTTTTTAAATCAATTTCATTGTGTGCGACATTAAAATCTCCGGTGATTATAATCGGCTTTTTCTTTTCTAGTTTAATCAGATGAGCCCAAAGTAGATTGTTGAATTCAACTTTATATTTTAAACGAGAAAGATCATGCCGAGAGTTTGGGAAATAAACATTGACTAAAAAGAATTTTTTAAATTCGAGCGTTTGCACACGTCCTTCTGAATCAAACTTTGCCTCGCCGATTCCCTCGGTGTAACGAACAATCTCTGACGTTAGTTTATTCTTAACTAAAACAGCAGTGCCGCTATAGCCTTTCTTTTCGGCTGGGTTCCAAAATTCTTCATACTTGGCGAAGTCAAAGCTTTCTTTAGCGCGGGCTTCATTGTCAATTTTAATTTCTTGCAAGCAGATAATATCTGGATTGTGTTTGTCCAAGTATTTGGTAAAACCGTTTTTGATAACAGCACGCATGCCGTTGACGTTCCAGGACGATAATTTGACTGTTGGCATATTTTTGTAAATCTAGTTTTATTTTATAATATATTGGGCTTGCTGTCTAAGTTGTTATGCACTATGATATTCCTGTATGGCATTTATCAAATTTAAAGACAAGAAATTCAATGTAGAATTGCGAGACGAAGTTGACCGTAGCGTGGTCAATGAAATTTTCAAATTTCGCGAATATCGCTCAGCCGAAAGTGCTATCGAGTCGGCCAAGCTACCAATCCTCGATGTTGGAGCGCATATTGGCTTATTTTCTCTGTATGTCCGGGCATTAAATTCGATTGTTCCGATTATTGCGTTTGAACCAGAAGTAAATAATTTTGATCGTCTCGAAAAAAACATCGCTGAGAATCAAATCGAAAATATTCAGCTGGAATGTTTAGCTCTTTCGTCGAAAAGCGGTCAAGGAAAGTTAGTCATCTCGAACGATTCACAAAATCATCGTTTGTCTTTTGCGTCAGAGAATGTCAGTGGTCAAAAAGTTGAGAAAGTTAAAACAACTTCTCTCGCCGATTATTGTAAAAAGAATAAGGTTAAAAAAATTTCTTTAATTAAAATGGATATCGAGGGAGGTGAGTTTGACCTCATCGGAAGTTGGGGAAAAGATGACTTTAGTTTGTTTGAATCAATTTTATTGGAATATCATAATACTCTGGGTAACGAGCATAAAAGGTTAATTGAGATCTTCAAAATAAATGGATTTGGAGTGCAATCTTTCCCGTCGCAGTTTGAACGGAGTATGGGTTTTGTTTGGGCTAAAAGGAAGTAAAAAGATAATCTCTGCTGTTGGATTAGGTGGAGATTTTTTATTTTACATATATTTGGGGTGAAAACATACAAAATTTTGCTAAATTTAGCTAATACTATTGACAAAATTAATTATTTATGCTATTATGTCTTGTTTTGCATTGCAAAACTGAAATTAGTTGCTCAAAAACGTTCGACACACTCTAGGGAGGAACTGACCATGGACGACTTCGAATCGGTTCGGGGCTACCTGCTCGCCCAGTTGCCGGCTCTGTGCCAGCGTCTGTTCGGAGGAGAGCTCTGCAGCGCGGAGGCGCGCAAGCTGTTCCTGGAGGCGCTTCTGGCCAACGCCGAGTTGATGGACAGGAACGTCAACTTGGGCATGACCGAGGCAGTGCCTGCGTCGCGTGATCTCCTGGATTTCCTCGGCGTTCAGCTCGTGAGCCGTGAGAGCCAGTTGATCGGTGCGGAGCATGTCCAGACTGCGCTGGACTTTGCCGCACAGGGCGGCAACGTGCTGATGATCCAGAACCACACGTCGGGCGCAGACACCCTGGTGTGGGACACGTTGCTGAATCGGGTGTTCCCGAACCGGCCGGCTGACGACTTCGCCTATATGGCGGGGCACGTGGTCAACTTCTACTTGCTGCCGGTCCTGCTGAGCGCGGGGTGGCGGCGGTTCCAGATCTACTCGTCGAAGTACAAGGCCCAGGCGGAAGCCTTGGGCCTGACGACGGAGCAGACGACGAACCAGAACGTGCGCGCGCTGACCGATCTGGTCAACTACTGCAGCACCGGCGGTCGCATGATCGGGCTCTACCCCGAAGGTGGCCGCGGCGAGGGTGCTCTGATCAAGGGTGATGCGCGTACGGCGAAGATCCCCGAGATCGTCGCGAGTGTCTCACCGAAGGGACTGATGATCCTCCCCACGTACGTGCGGGAAGCGACGTCGATCCTGCCGGTCGTTCGCTGCCCCGAGGAGTTCGGACTCTTCATGGAGCACATCCGCGCTGGCACGGCGCACATCACGGCCGGCCAGCCCATGCTCTACGAAGAGATGTTGCCGCAGCAGGCAGAAATCTGCGCGTGCCGTGGTGAACTGGGCGTCGACGAAAACGTCGCGACCAAGATCCTGGTACACCAGACGATGATGCTGGCCATTGCTGCGCTGACCCAAACGATCGCTGCACGTGGCCCCTGGGCTACGAGGAGGTGGGCATGAGGCCGAGACTCATCGGACTCGCCGGTTCTGTCCAGTCCTCGAAGATCGAGATGAAGCCCGTGTTCGAGGAGTTGGGCTTCATCCTCGTGAGTGCGAACCTGATCGGTAATGCCCTGCGCAAGGAGGGCTCCAAGACCCACCGCCTGTGGGCTGACCTGGGGTTCGCACCGACCTTCGATGTTCACGGACGCCGTAAGATCCAGTACTACTTGGAGATGATGCGGCGGCCGGGTCTCTTCCATCAGGTCATGGGTTTCGAAGTTCCGCTGACGCTCGCGGCTCTCCGTGCACAGCTGGCTGAGATTCCAGCCGAAGCGTCGGTGGTGGTCCTCTGGGAGTACATCGACTTCCTTCTGCCCGTCCTGCCTTTCGACCACGTCCTGCTGTTCGAACCGACCCGGGAAACCTGGTTGCGCCGGATGCAGTCGGTCGTGTTCCGGCGTGGTTGGGAAGGTCCGGTTCCCACCCCAGAGTTCTGCGATCAGATCATGGCTAGCGTGGACTTGGGTCCGCAGTTGGTTCGTGAAAAGATCGCGACTGCGATGCCCGGAAGGTACACCGTTGTCGACACCAGCGATGACGATGATAAGGGCGCGAACGCCCTTCGCCAGGCCATCAAGAGCCTGCACTGGTGATTCAATACGCCCTCGACTCACAGGAGTCGGGGGTGTTCTTTTTATGGTTGACAAATAATATTGTTTATGATATTGTTTAATGTTGTTTTTGGAGGAAAACATGGAAACCTTGAAATCGATTCTCTGTCTGGGTGACAGTGCTACCTTCGGGTATCCTTTCGAGAAAAATCCCGAGAGCACTTATCCCGCAAGGTTGCAAAAAATCCTGGAAAGACGTGGCGGCGGGTTTCGTGTAGTGAACGAAGGGATCAACGGACTCACTACGCAGACGTTAACACCTTTGTTGCCCAAACTTCTGGCACAGCATCAGCCAGATGTCGTCATCCTCATGATAGGCGGCAATGACATGATGCAGATGCTCTACGCTAACCTGGGGAAGCCACGGCCAAAGGTGGCGCTGCCGGTTTTTCTGCGCGTGCAGCGACTGGTCAACCAGATCAAGTCGTACGTGAACCTGTCTGGAAAGACTCCGCAACTTATTGTCTCTGGTTACTACGCCATAGATTTCATGATGCGAGAGATTGTAGAGTTCAATCGTTTATTGCTAGATCTGTTCAACGTTGACCTGGTTACGCTGGAAAACTTCGGCAGCTTCTTGGACATTGAGAAAGCAGCTGCACGAAAAAAGATGTTCTATGACTTGGCTCATCCCAATCAGCTTGGTTACGCAGACATCGCCAAGAACATGGCGAAGGCGATCAAGTTGATATCGTGACATTGGTCCTGTGCTTCATGAGCGCGGGATCAATTTTTTTCCTTTAAAATCAGTGCCTTTATAAAAATAAAAGTAGATCTTTGCGGCACAACATCGGTGTCATCTTACATTAAAATATTTCTAATAATTATTTGGTTAAGTTATTTTTAATAAAATAGAGTAAATAAAAAAATGACCCCCACCGTTCAGCGGAACGATGGGGGCCACGCACTGTGAGACTGTCTGATGCGGTTACACCAGGCCGGGTAGCATGGCGTGCCAGTAGAGCGGGCACAGGATCCGCGTCTTCAGGAACCAGCTGAGCCAGCTCTCCTTGACGGAGTTCCAGGGGACGCTCGGCACGGCTTCGTTGCCGTACCGGAACTCCATGAGCACGACCCGACCGACGCGCGTCAGAACCGGGCAGCAGCTGTAGCCGTCGTAGCTTGCGGTGAGCGGCTCGTTCAGGGTCTGCGCGATCAGGTTCTTGACCAGCACCGGGGCCTGCTTACGTACGGCGGCTCCGGTACGAGCCGTCGGAACGCCGGCGCTGTCGCCGATGCCGAAGACGTTGGAGAACCGCAGGTGCTGGAGGGTGTTGATGTTCACGTCCACGAATCCGGCTTCATTGGCCAATCCGCTGTTGCGGATGAAGCCGGGAGCGGTCATGGGCGGGACGGCGTGGAGCAGGTCGAACGACCGCTCTTCGATGGTGCCGTCGGCGAGGCGGAAGGTCGCGAGCCGGGCGGCGCTGTCGACCGAGACGAGCTCGTGCTGCGGCAGGCGCACGACACCGTAGTCGTCCGCGACATGGTCGAGCACGGCGCCGAAGCGCGGGACGTCGTTCATGACGGTTCCCGTCCAGGCGAACTCGACCTGCATGTCATCTTCGGTGAGACCCTGCTGACGAGCCCGATCGCTCAAGAGGAAGGCGACCTTCTTGGGCACGCCACCACACTTGATGGGGGTCGCGGGGGTGGTCACCAGGAGGCGCCCACGCGGCATCTTCTGGACCTTGCGGTTCATCAGCGTCGCGGTGGGCAGGGAGCAGACGGAGATGACCGGGGCGGTCTCGTCGAAGACGGCTTCCTTGAGCCCCGGGATCAGATCCCAGCGGAGCTCGATGCCCGTGGCCACGACCAGGTAGTCGTAGCGCCAGAGCTGCCCGTCGTCGGTCTCGACCAAGTTGTTCTCCGGGTCGACCCGGGAGACCCGCGTCTTGAGCCACGTCACGCCTTTGGGCATGACGCGTGCTTCCTCGCGGATCATCTTGTGCCGGTAGGTCTTCTCGTCCATGATGCCCGTGCCCAGCAGGGTCAATCCGGGCTGGTACAGGTGGGTTTCCGACGGCTCGATGACCGTCACGTCGAACTGTTTTCGCAACCGTGACGTGACAGCCAGGCCAGCAAGTCCACCGCCGATGACGACAACGCTCTTTTTCATCCGATTCTCCATGGGTTGTTGTTGAAACCTTTGTTCTTTCGAACAGGAAATTATAGCATATTTACTGTGTTTTGTCAATAGAAACTGTTTTTAGCTGTTTTTGATCAATGATAGAAAACAAAGAAGAAATTCATCGTTTTTTTTAGTTTATCTCAAAATTGCTAGCTTACTCGAGTTTTGGGCAAGCATGAACCTGAATTAAAACAAAAACCACTCATTTTTACATGAGTGGTTTAGGGCTCCCTGCCTGCCGGCAGGCAGGCGCGAGTCGGACTTTACTCGATACTTTCAGGACAGGCTTCTCTTCAAATGGTTAAATGGGAGGAGTTAAGGACAACTAAATGCGTAAATATAAAAGATCCTCGGATATGAGGATCTTTTATGGCTCCGCGAGTCGGACTCGGACCGACGACCCACTGGTTAACAGCCAGTTGCTCTACCGACTGAGCTATCGCGGATCAATTGTAAATTCTATTCAACGATAGCGAAGGAGTCAATGAGACTGCCTGTCCGCCGTAGTCCGTCAGGACGAAGGTGGGAGCTATCGCGGAACAATTTTGAAATAACTGCTATAATGCTAACATATTTTATAAATCGAGGCAAGATTTGTTGGTATTACAAGCTTGCATAAACAAAAAAAATATGGTAACTTTTTTTGAACTCTTGCCGGTGAGTCACTGGTGGGGTTTGGTGAGCAACTTCCTGTTGGAGGCTCCGATGAGACACTGGATGCTGGTACTGTTCCTCGCGATCGTGGGAGCGCTGATCTTCGCCGTCGGGTGCAAGAAGGACGAACCCCAGCCGACCGAACCGGTGGTGGTGCAGCCCGAGGTCATGACGACCGCCGCGCCGGCCCCCGAACCGACCAAGCCCGATCTGCCGAGCGAGCTGATCGCGGCCAACTACATGGCGCTGGGTCTCGAGATCGAGGACACGACCCTGCCGACCCTCGAGGAGCTGAAGACCTGGAACGCGCAGTTCAAGGACGTGCCGGTGGAGCTCGATACGAGCAGCTTCTCCGAGCAGGACGTCAACCTGCTGCGCCACTTCGTGGCTGCGGCCGAGAACCTCGACGAGATCTTCTGGATGCAGAACTCCGAAGACGGGCTCAA
>Ga0247841_10003228_pt1 | contig 30709 bp, 24 predicted proteins | sample LaCruzMarch2015__2_FD_192410 | JGI IMG/M metagenome (GOLD analysis project Ga0247841, IMG submission 192410) | Freshwater microbial communities from meromictic Lake La Cruz, Castile-La Mancha, Spain - LaCruzMarch2015_18m | ecosystem: Environmental > Aquatic > Freshwater > Lake | place: Spain... | reverse complement strand
CATCATCATAGATGAGTTCATAGGTCCCGGTCGGTACGCCCCAGCTCAGGTCAACTGCTGTTCCACCACCGTTTAACGTGGCCGTGAATGGCCCCGGTGGGTTGAGCGTCTCAAGCAACTGTATGTTGTGTATAGTGGTTACATTTTGTGTCAATTGTATGGTAGCAGTGCTCGTATAGTTGTCAAAGCCAACTTTACTCGCTGTTGCATTTATTCCCGGGGTTGGAACCGGGTAAACATTTACCGTGTAGGCTCCACCCGCGGTGGAATAACCATAGTTGGCGCCATACATGACTTTTGCCCCTACAACAGGCAAGCCCGTAGAATAGTTGGTGACCACACCGGTAAGGTATGCCGGTATGGGATTCATTTGGAAATTGAGCGTCGTTGTATTGTTGGCTACTATGGTTGCAGGTTTGGTTTGGGCAACAAAATTTGTAGCAGTACAACCCACGGTATAGCTGCCTTCGAAAGGCTGCATGGTATAGGTACCATTGGCAAGCGTGGTAGCGGATAATGAACCGCAGGTAACCAGGGCACCGGCCAGGGGGGTACCGTTATAGTTATTGGTTACAGTGCCACTCAGGGTCCCTTTATCGGGTTGGGTCAACCTAAGGTTGGCACGGTAGGATGCCAGGTTAGGCGAGGTCAATGCGCAACCTGCAGCACCATCGGTATAGCGATAGCGTTCCCTGTTGGAAATTGCAGTAGCATAAACGTAGGAATAGCTTGTGTAGGAGGTATTGTCGAAGCAAACCTCGATGAGCAGGTTGGATGTTCCATCCCAGTTGAAGGGGGTTTGCAGCACAATGGTTTGCCAGCCGGTTCCGGGAACAGCATACGATCCGCTGTAAACGGTTGACCACCCTGTTGTAACAAAGGTAGAGGGAATCGCGGTCAGCGTGGTGTTTTGCATCCGGATGTTAAAGCCGTTCATCACCTGGGATGCGGCGGAGGAAACATTCAATGCAAATTTGCTAAAGGGACCAGTAACCCCACCGGCCGCGGTAATTTCAGCGGCGGTGTAGAGCATCTGTGTACGGCCATCTTGCCAGTAGGTAGCGTATGGATAGCCTGTCGTGTTGGTACCGGTACCAATGGTAATAACAGTCTCAGACCACCCAACTTTAAGAAGCGCGAAGGTCAACACGAGTAACAGGGTCAACCTCGACAGAATTTTGGAAACATTTCTCATAGGTATTGAATTTAGGTTTATAAAAAAAAGTATTGATATATATAATTGACAACTAACTATTTAAATAATTTCAATAAGATGCCATGATATAATGTGCGCGCAAATTTAAAAAACATTTTTAAAAATACCTAAAAAAACCTGGTTTTTTTCCGAAAATATAACATGTTTATAACAGTAAAAAAACTTTTCTCCGGAAATGACCCTGTGGCAAGGTAATATCCACCAGGTAAAGTCCGGGTGAGAGTCCTGCAAGGTTGAGGGTAACCACCCGGTCGTCCTGGGTCATCAATGAGCGCACCGGTTGTCCGAAGGAGGATAGCAGATCGACCCTGTAAACCGGCTCTTTTGAGTGGATGTGAAGCACCTCCCTGGCAGGGTTTGGAAATATCGAAAGAAATCCGGTTCCGTCTCCGGGATCCACCCCGGAGATGACATCGACCACGATGGTATCGGAGTTGGCGCCCATGGGACATTCGCTGAATACCGATTCGATGTAGTAACTGTATTCCTGTTCAGGCAACGCTGCATCCACGTAAAGGGTATCGTGAACCGGACCGGTGTTGATCTGAACAAACTCGGCAATCCCTTTCCCTTTTCGATAAATGTTATATCCTTCGAGGTACGAGGGAGCTTTTTCAGGTGTTGGTGACAAAAACCCGGAGTTTGAAAGATCAAGTTTATCGGCGCCCATGTAACAGTCATCAATGGCCCAATAGTACCAAAGTCCCTGGTTGTCTCCATCCACTGCCTGCCAGGCCAACGTAACCGTTTCCCCGAGGTAATAGGTCATATCGATGAGGTAAGGCTCGTTCCATTCGTTGTAACCATTAGGGCTCAGATAGGGTGGAAGCGCGGAGAGGTCAAGGAGTGTCAGCCAGTTCAGACCTCCGTCGAGCGAAAGTTTGACGTAATAATGATCCTGGTGGGTGGAACCCTGGTAGGCAAAGCTCCAGAAGCGCAAGTTTCCGCCTACATAAACGTTGTTCACGATCAGCCATTCATCTTGATGCTCATACTCCCAGAGCAATCCGGCAGAGTAATTCCCCGAATGAACCCCAACGGGTGAATTCACCCCGGTATGTTCCCAGGTGTAGTTGGGATTGGTGGTGTTGAGTGACCATGATAACGGGGGAAATCCAGCCTCTTCAAATCCCTCGTCGAGCAACAAACCTGAGCCATTGCAACGGGGTGGGCTCCAGGAAAGATGGACATCATTCCCAACCGGTTGACCAAACAAATTTTCGGGAGGATAACAAACGGCATATACATGGATGTTATCCAGTTCCCATTGAAGGATTTCGGCCGAGTTTTCGCCCAGGGCCCGGAAGCGTATCCGGAATCCCTTTTTCTTGACCGGACTGATATCCAAATGATAGGTTGTCCAGGCGAGATTCCCATTGTTTACAAATTCTGCTTTTTTATGCCAGATATTGTTGTAAAACACCTCCGCGACCATTCTTTCTGTACCTGAATTGGTCCGGTCGGTAAGCTGCATGTCAAAATCCAGCCAGATGCTGGCACAGTCAAACGGGAAGCCGTCGAGCGCAGGGCTTTCCAGCGCGCTGGAATAACTTACGCAGGGGGGTTGCCAGGAGAACATGGCCGACGGGGCAGGGTTTCCTTCGGTGGTGTTGATGGACCAGTTTCCCTGGTCGGGAATAAAACGCCAATCCTGGTATGAAAAGGAGCCCATGTTCCAGTCTTCATAAAAGGGGAGCGGACGTCCAAAATTGATGATGACAGGAACCGGTCCGGCCCTGGCTGATTCATCATGAAGGCCGGGAAAGCCGTATGGCGTCAGGTCATATAGTGCAGCAATAGCATACTGGTAAATCCCGGGTTCGAGATTGTTATTATAATAATATAGTGTATCGGGTGAAGCAATCTGAACCAGCAGCGTATCGTCGCGGTAAATCACATACCCGATCAGTCCGGGAGGGGTCCCTCCTCCCTGGTCAAGCATTTGTTCGGGTTTCTCCCATGTAAGGAAGGCTACATCTTCCACGGGTACAGCGGTAAAGTTACGGGGAGGATAAAGGAACCCGGAGGTAAAGGTGTCGCACACTGCCGTTGAATACCCGCTTCCATAGACCGCCAGCACACAGGCATTGTACAGATTCCCATACTGAACCTGGTTGCCCGGGATTTTAAAGATATTTTCAGGGTTATACCCGAGCAGAATATTGTCGAGGTAAAAATTATACCCCAGGATGCAGGGGGCCAGACTCTGGGATGATTCTGCCGCGATGACGGCGATGTTATCGAGGTTCCAGCCATTCAGGTCAAAGGAATTCCCGCCGGTGGCCCTGAACCGGATTTTAAAAGGATTACCGGTATAGGCGCTGATATCCATCTCTTCCGCTGTCCATGGAATATCACCGCATGAATTGTCGAAGGATTTCAAGGTATTCCAGTTCGATCCGTTCCAGATTTCAACCGCCATCTGGTTGATGGTTGTGGTTCCGAAACTATCGAGGAAGATATCGAATTTCATTTTCAGGGAGGGCGAATGAACGGCAGCAATCTGACGGCTGATCAAAAACTGGCTGTAGTTGGTGGCTTGTGGCGACCAGTTGAAAAGTGCTGAAGGAGCAGGATTTCCCAGGGTGGATGAAACCGCCCAATTCGCGCCAACAGGCGTCCATCCGTTGGCGGTAAAATTCCCGGATGACCAATCCTCGGAGAATAGTGTTTCCTCGTAATGGGGCACATCCCATATAGCCTGTAAACTTTTATTGTTCACCACGAGGTTAGCCGGAGGGCTTTTATGCTGCAATAAAACAACATCAATGGTATCGTTGAATGACAGTGGAATTGTACAGGAATAATCCTGGTATCCGAATTTATTCACCGTGATTTCATAGGTGCCTTTCCATACGGAGGGAAACGTAATGATGCCGCTGGTATCGAGAAGCGCCGAGTAAATTGTATCGGGATAAACACTGTTTTTAAGCTGGGCGCTGATGCCGTTTTTCAGGGCAGCATCACAGGAAAGGTCAACATGGATGGTCACCTGGGTTGTCCAGCATTTGCCGATGATGTTCGAGAATACCGGGGGGGACCACCGGTTTCCTGAAAAGTGAGCCTTTACTCCCCAACGATAGGGGCTGCAGGGCAACGAAGGCCAGGAGGGATCATCGAGCTGGGTTGTGCCGGTTGCCCCTACGGAGACCCAGATCAAAGGGTTTTGTTCTTCGCCCTGCCTCAATCGCCATACCTGGTAGTCAACCAGGGATCCCGGCTGATCGGTAACTGACAGGGGACCGCCGGGACCAATCATCAACATCCTCATCATGTAATTTCCCTGAGCCGGAAGCCAGGGACCTCCCCCGGAAACAAACCGGGAATAACTACGCAATTGAGGAGAGGTTTCATCTACTGCCAATCCGGCAGCATTCGGGGCATTTCCTCCCTGGATCATGGCCATGTAAAAACTTCCCGAATTTACCTGTACAGGTACCGGAAGGAGGAACTCCACCCATCCAAACGCGGTGGGCAGTACGTCAAATGGTCCGGCGATCACGTTTCCGGGTAGTCCGTTCGGACCTGAGGCATCGAAAAATTTGACCTGAAAGGGAACCAGGGGGTTGCTTCCGGAGGGATAATTCGAAGCCTGCCCGATGTGGATGGATCCACCGGTAACCTTGGCCGGATAGGCAGGGGGATTACATTTTATGGCATTGAGATTTCCTTGCAGCCCCCACACGGTAAAAGCATCCTGAAGGCCATCGTCGTATATCAGTTCATAGTTTCCAGCCGGTTTGGTCCATGAAATATGAACAACCTGGGGCAGAGTATCGAGTGAAGCTGAAACTGTACCCGGAGGATTGAGATTTTCAAGCAGTGAAACGGGAAGCGTTGCGGTTATTCCTGGCTGAAAAAGAACCGGAGCGGAAACATATGCGTCAAAACCAGCCTTGGCACACTGTACGGGAAAGGTGCCTGTTGGTTCAATGGCGAGCGAATATACTCCGCCGGCAACAGAATAGGCTGTATGGTTTTGCACCTGGATTTTTGCCCCGATGATTGGAATCCCGTTCGCGGCATTGGTCACCACACCGGTGAGAAAAGCCGGTGAAGACTGAAGGTATTGTGCCATGGCTTTCTCACCCGGAGCAAAGAGTCCGAAAAGCAAAAAAAACATGACCAAATTCCGAAACCGATTTTTATCCATCCGGGTTTTCTGATGCAATTCAGGTTGTTTAACGGAAACGCCTTGATTTAGTTACAAAGTTAAGTAAAATATACACAATAGATTTGAACTGTTTTAAAAAATGCCACCAAAACACGAAATATTATCCTTTAAAGGAATAAAAAAACCAAAAACCCTTGGCATGTTCAGGTCAATAATCGCATTTTTTGACTTTTTTTCGTTCAACCTTTTGCCGGAATGAAATTTTTTATAACTTTGCACTCCCAATTTTATGAACATCAATTACTAAAACATGTACGCAATCGTTGAAATAGCCGGACAGCAGTTTAAAGTCGAAAAGAGCAATGAAATCTTTGTTCACCGGCTTGAGGGTGAGGTTGGAACCAAGGTAGAATTCAGTGAAGTGTTGCTGGTCGATAACGACGGAAAGGTCACCGTGGGCATGCCCCATGTGGAAGGCAGCAAAATCAGTGGAAAAATCGTGGACCACGTCAGGGGAGACAAAGTTGTTGTCTTCAAGAAGAAGCGCCGCAAAGGTTACCAGAAGGAGAGTGGTCATCGCCAGGATTTCACCAAGGTGTTGATTGAAACCATCTCGGTAAAGGGCGCCCGGGCTAAAAAAGTCAAGGAAGAAACCCCGGAGGAATAGCCTCCCGCGATTCCCGGTCAGGTGGGACAATTCTACCCATGAGGGGAGTGCGGAAAGTAAGAAAGTAAAAGCAATTATAAAATACAGAGTTGTATGGCACACAAGAAAGGCGCTGGTAGTTCGAGTAACGGTCGTGAATCGCACAGCAAACGGTTAGGTGTTAAGATTTATGGCGGACAGTTCGCCAAATCAGGAAGTATCATCGTTCGCCAGCGCGGCACGGTACATAACCCGGGACTCAATGTCGGCATTGGCAAAGATCATTCCCTTTTTGCTTTGGTTGACGGTATCGTGGAATTTAAGAAGCGTCAGCAGGAACGTTCTTTCGTATCGGTCGTTCCCCTCGAAGAAACCGTCAACTAACCATTCACGCGAAAACGCCTTTCGCGGTAACTGAAAACCTTCCATAACGCGGCACGGGATTACCCTGTTGCCGTTTTTTTTTTGGATACCGGAGGCAGGCTTCTGAAGCATGGGCGATTGCTTTTTTCGTACATTTGCCGGTTAAACGATTTGTCGCATGCTACCACTTCATTATATCCGCGAACATGAACAGGAGGTGATCGAACGTCTCTCGGTTAAAAATTATGACGGAACCACGATCATCCGGAATATCATCTTACTGGATGATAAACGCAGGGAGACTCAAAAATTACTCGACGACATCCAGTCGCAAAACAATTCACTGGCCAGGGAGATCGGGAAACTGTTCACTTCAGGCAAGATCGACGAAGCCAACCGGGTGAAGGAAAAAACAGGAGAATTAAAAAACCGTTCCAGGGAATTGGATACCTTGCTCGAACTCACCAAGAAAGAGCTGGAAGCATTGCTGGTTAAAGTACCCAATCTCCCCCACCCTTCTGTTCCCCGGGGAAAAACTCCTGAAGACAATATCGTGGTTGCCCGGGAGGGTGAGATTTTCCCCGCGGGCAAAGATGATGTTCCCCATTGGGATCTGGCTTCGCGTTACGACATCATTGATTTCACGACCGGGAATAAGATCACCGGTGCGGGATTTCCGGTATATAAAGGCAAAGGAGCCCGCCTGCAGCGCGCCCTGGTGAATTTCTTCCTCGATGAAGCGGTCAGTGCCGGGTATCAGGAGATTCAGCCTCCCTACGTGGTCAATGCCGCTTCGGCTTTTGCCACGGGTCAGTTGCCCGACAAGGACGACCAAATGTACCATATCCCCCTCGATGATCTTTACCTGATCCCTACTGCAGAGGTGCCGGTAACCAACATTTACCGTGACATGCTGTTAAAAGCCAGCGATCTGCCCTTGAAAAATGTAGCCTATTCAGGCTGTTTCCGCCGTGAAGCCGGCTCATATGGCAAAGATGTTCGCGGGCTCAATCGCCTCCATCAGTTTGATAAGGTGGAGATCGTGCACATTTCTCACCCTGACAAATCGTACCAGGTATTGGAAGAGATGCGGGAATATGTCTCCGGCCTGCTTCGGAAACTCGAACTGCCTTTCCGCGTACTTAAGCTGTGCGGTGGCGACCTGAGTTTCACATCGGCCATGACCTACGATATGGAGGTGTGGTCTTCAGCCCAGGGGCGTTGGCTTGAAGTAAGTTCCATCTCCAACTTTGAGGCCTTTCAATCAAACCGGATGAAACTCCGCTTCAAGGATGAGCATGGGAAAAGCCAGCTTGCTCATACCCTGAATGGCAGCGCGCTGGCGCTTCCAAGAATTGTGGCTGCCCTGCTTGAAAACAGGCAATCATCGGCCGGATGCCGGATTCCGGAAGCGCTGGTGCCATATACAGGATTCAGCATGATTGATTAAAAAGCAAATAATGAGTCCATTCTGAAAAAGTGGTTTTAAAATATATCGTTCAGAATGCGAAGAATTTTCTTTTCGGGGTGAACCCAATCTATAAATTTTTAATTTTGTTGAATAAACCAATACCACACGCCATGAAAAAATTATTCTTGTTTCTTCTGATTTTCCTGTTTGCCGAAGTAACCTTTGGTCAGTTCGATTTTGGACTGAAGCTTGGCTACAATGCCAACAAACTCAGCAGTAACATTGACTCCATCAAGTCGAATATCAATTCGGGATTCCAGGTTGGAGCCTTCTTCAGGATAGGGAAAAGGATATTCATTCAACCTGAAGTTTACTACACCCTTTCCGGAGCCATTGTTCAAAAAGATATTTCCAGTTCCCTGAGCAACTGGAAACAAAAGATCACGGTGGGGACTCTCGATATTCCGGTTCTGGTTGGTTTCAAGATCATCAATGCCAAGATCTTCAACTGGCATGTGTTGCTGGGGCCTCAGGCTTCGTTTGTGGTCAACTCCAAAATCAAAGACATGAACACGGTTACCGGCCCGGTTGCAACATCCGATCTCAGCAAAGTCAACTGGTACGTGCAAGTCGGAACAGGGATCGATGTTTTGTTCCTGGTCCTCGATATCAAATACCAGATAGGGCTGAACAGGGTGATATCGAGTGTAACCAGCAACAACGTGGTTTACGATATCAACTCGAAGAATAACATGTTTGTGGTCAGCCTGGGCTTTAAAATCCTATAATTTTCACAAACCGATTACCAATCCCGGAAAGATGACCTTGCAACGTTTGCTTGTCGTTTTCATTTTTTTTACCGGTATTCTGGTATTTTTTTCCTGTGGGCACAAGTTAGAACCTCCACCCAATCCGATTCCTGTTTGGGTGGATAACGATGCCGATTCGGCGACCCTAACCCTAACGGTAGAGACAGAACAAGGAATTTTTCTGGCCGGGCAAAATGTGAACTTAGCGTTATCGGCCGACAGTCTTAGCAAGGATTTGTTGGTCAGGCAAACATTCACCGACGGAGTTGGACGGGCCATTTTCCGGCAATTGTATCCCCGCAGAATTTTTTTCAATTGTTATGCCAAATACGCGAGCCAACCCTTGTACGGAATAGGTCAGATCAACCTGCCCCCATTCTCCATCCGGGATACTATTTTAACTGTCCGTTGACCACCGTGAAAGTCAGGGGACAACATTACCGGACGGTTTGGTTCAAGGAGGATGGCATTTATTTCATTGAACAGAATCTCCTCCCGTTTGAATTCAAAATTCACCGTGCGCGTTGTTATCGTGAATGTTGTGAAGCCATTGTCACGATGCAGGTTCGGGGCGCCGGAGCCATTGGCGCACTGGCAGGTTTTGCCATGGCACAGGCTTTTCTTGATGCGCCTGAGGGGGGGATGTTCCTTGATTTTGTCAATCGTGCCCGCGCTGAGATCGAAGCAACCCGTCCCACTGCCCGTAACCTGTTTTATGCCACTGAACGGGTATATCGATCGGGGTTAACATCACGGGTGGAGGCTATCGGGGAAGCCCTGCGCATTGCCGACAAAGATGCCGATGATTCACGAAGGATCGGTGAACACGGTGCTTCGCTGATCGCGGACGGGTTTCGCATCGAAACCCACTGCAATGCCGGGTGGCTTGCCTTTGTCGATTTCGGAACGGCCTTATCTCCCATTTACCTGGCGCATCAACAGGGGAAAAAAATATTTGTTTACGTGGATGAAACCCGTCCCCGGAGCCAGGGAGCACGGCTTACCGCCTGGGAGCTTCATGAGGCCGGGATTCCGCATACCATCGTTCCCGATAATGCCGGAGCTTACCTGATGGCGCGGAAGGAAATCGACCTGATGATCACGGGAGCCGACCGGATTGCCGCCAACGGAGATGTTGCCAATAAGATCGGAACCTTTGAAAAGGCCATCGTGGCCCATGAACTGGGCGTTCCATTTTATGTCGCCGCACCCATCTCCACCTTTGATATGGATTGTGATAGTGGAGAGCATATTCCCATTGAAGAGCGAAGCGAAGATGAGGTGCTGTACCAGGATGGGATCACCATTGAAGGAAAGCGGGAAAGGGTACTGGTTTGTTCACCCGGTTCATCAGCATTTAATCCTTCATTTGATGTCACTCCGGCAAAATACATCACCGGTATCATTACCGAAAAGGGGATCATTAAACCCACCGCCGATTCAATAAAAGAATTGATAACCTTATAAAAAACCTTTATGAAATCACTTAAAATCCTGATGGCGTTCCTCGCCGGAGCGCTTTTCTTTGTTTTCGCATTTCCTTCTTTTTCCCTGGAACCGGAGATGAAATTGAAGAAAAAAGAGGTCTCAGGCGCAACTTCATCCAACGAGAAGGATTCGAAAAAGAAAAATGAGAAGGACAAACCCAAGGAGGACTCGGTTTACAATTCAGCCCTTGTGAGCGGGTTGAAGTTTCGCAGTATCGGACCGGCTTTTTGTTCGGGAAGAATTGCCGATTTTGCCGTGAACCCGAAAAATACCAGCGAATGGTATGTCGCGGTGGCCTCCGGTCATGTGTGGAAAACCATCAACAACGGCACAACCTTTGAGCCGGTTTTCGATAATTATGGCGCCTATTCGATGGGCTGTGTCGTTATCGATCCCTGCAATCCGAATGGCGTTTGGATCGGTACCGGTGAAAACAACCATCAACGCTCCCTGGGTTACGGGAATGGGGTGTATAAAAGTCTTGACGGAGGAAAAAGCTGGAAGAACATGGGGTTGAAGGAATCGCGCCAGATCGGGAAGATCCTGATCGATCCCCGTGATCCGGATGTGGTTTACGTGGCGGCCGAAGGTTCGGTGTGGGGTCCTGGTGGTGACCGCGGACTTTACAAGACGACCGACGGTGGCAAGAACTGGAAAAGAATCCTTGAGATCAGTGAGAATACCGGGGTGAACAATGTCGTTCTTGATCCCCGTAACCCCGATGTGCTCTACGCCTCCTCGGAACAACGCCGGCGGCATGTCTTCACCAAAATTGGCGGAGGACCGGAAACGGCCATCTATAAATCAACCAATGGCGGTGAACACTGGGATACGCTCACATCAGGACTTCCCGTGTCCCACATGGGCGGGATAGGGATAGCCCTATCCCCGGTCAATCCCGATGTGATCTATGCCATCATCGAATCCACTCCCGACGCGGCAGGTTTCTACCGCAGCACCGACCGTGGGGCATCATGGCAGAAGATGAGCGGCCATTGTGCCCAGGGACAATATTATAATGAGATCTACTGCGACCCCAAGGATGTTGACAAAGTATATTCCGTGGAGACCGTTTCCCAGGTGACCGAAGATGGAGGAAAAACCTGGAGATCCATCGGAAACAACAAGCGCCATGTGGATGATCATGCCATGTGGATCGACCCGGAAAACACCGAACATATTTTTATCGGCGGGGATGGGGGCATTTATGAATCCTTCGATGGAGGAAAGGAGTATCTCTTTAAATCCAATCTTCCCGTGGTACAGTTTTACCGGGTACAGGTTGACAATTCCACACCCTTCTACCATGTTTATGGAGGTACGCAGGACAATAACTCCTTTGGCGGCCCGTCGCGCAATACTTCGGGCGCCGGAGTTCTTACCGACGACTGGTTTGTTACCAACGGCGGGGATGGTTTCTGGTCGCAGATCGATCCTGTTGAACCCAACATCGTGTATGCCGAATCACAATATGGCGGGATGGTTCGTTATGACCGGAAAAGCGAGGAAGCGCTCGATATCCGTCCCGAGCCCCGGGAAGGCGAAGACAGTTATAAATGGAACTGGAATACCCCCCTGCTGCTGAGCCCACATTCGCATACCCGTTTGTATGTAGCTGCCAACAAGCTTTTCAGGAGCGACGACCGGGGGAACTCGTGGCAGGTAATCAGCGATGACCTGACAGCTAAAATCGACCGCAACAAATGGCCGGTGATGGGAAAGTACTGGCCCATTGATGCTGTCCAGAAAGATGTTTCCACCTCTCTTTACGGGACCATTATATCCCTCGATGAATCCCCGGTGAAGGAGAACCTGCTTTATATCGGCACGGATGACGGGCTGATCCAGGTCGCAGAGGATGCCGGAAAGAACTGGACAAAGATGGATAGATTTCCCGGTGTACCGGAAAACACCTATGTCAGCGACCTTTTTGCCTCCCGGTTTGATGAAAATGTTGTATTTGCCTCTTTCGACAACATCCTGCGCGATGATTTCAAACCTTACCTGCTGAAAAGCGCCGATAAAGGCAAAACCTGGACCTCGATTGCAGGAAATCTGCCGGAGAACGGGACGGTGCATACCATAGTGCAGGATTTTATCGAGCCCGACCTGTTGTTCGTAGGTACTGAGTTTGGCTGTTTTTTCACCATCGATGGTGGCAAGAACTGGATCCAGCTCAAGGCCGGATTGCCTTCCATACAGGTGAGGGACATGGCTATCCAGAAACGGGAACATGACCTGGTGCTGGGTACCTTCGGGCGTGGCTTTTACATCCTCGACGACTATTCTCCGCTTCGTCAGCTTAAAAAGGAGAACCTGGACCGGAGCGGATACCTCTTTCCCGTGAAGGATGCCCTGATGTATTTGCCAACGGATGTTAAATACGGACAGGGGTCGACGGTATACATTGCCAAGAATCCTGATTTCGGTGCGGTATTCACCTATTGTATCAAGGATGTTCCGAAAACCAAAAAAGATATCCGGAAAGAGAAAGAGACAGCACTATTCAAAAAAGGGGAACCTGTTCCTCAGCCTTCAGAGGCCGAGCTGCGTACCGAGAAACTCGAGATTGAACCATTTCTTACTTTTACGGTTACCGATGCCAGTGGGTCCCCGGTGAGGATCATACGTAAAAGCCCGGCCAAAGGAATTAACCGGCTGAACTGGGATTTGCGTTACCAATCGACCCGGTTGGTGGATGCCGACAAATTCGACCCCCTTGCCGACAATGGCAGCGGCGTTCTTGCCATGCCCGGGAAATACAAGGTTTCGATGAGTCTCACCGCCGGAGGAGAAACCCAGCTTCTGGCCGGACCAGTGGAATTCAATGCTGTTGTTCTCAGCAATACCACATTGCCCGCCGACAACCGGGGAGAGATGTTTGCTTTCCATAAAAAAGTGGCTGAAATCACCCGTGTGATGCAGGGAACAGAAAACTATGCCGGGTTTTTGTACAAACGTGTTTCCACCATCCTTCAGGCGCTCAACAGTACGCCCAATGCCTCACCCGACCTGGTGAAGAAAGCCATGGAGATAAAGATGCAACTGGATGAGATCCTGAATGTGAAATTCAACCGGAACACGGCGAAGCCAAGTGATGAAGAGAATCCCCCGGCGCCGGTACCCCTGAATTCACGCCTGGGTAAACTCTCCTGGATCAGTTGGACTTCCACCTCCAATCCCACCCAAGGGCAGCGGGATGCCTATAAAATCCTCGGGGATGAATTTCCACCGGTATATAACGAGGTAAAACATATTGGTGAAACCGAGGTTCCCCAGTTGGAAAAGGCGCTTGAAAATCTCGGGGCACCGCCGACACCGGGAAGATTGCCGGAATGGAGGAGATGACAGGCATCCGGGAGAGATGGTGGTCATTCAACGTCACTATTTTATAGATAAAACTTTTCAATGGCACTGACAACATCCCTGATCTGTTTTGATTTCAGGCCATAAAAGAAGGGAAGCCGGAGGAGGCAGTTGCTGAAGTGATCGGTGTTGGGCAATGGCCGGCCATCGTGCTTTTCTTTGAAATAGGGGCTGGAATGCAGCGGAAAGTAGTGAAACACGGCATGAATGCCATGTTTTTTCAGGTGATCAAGCATACTGTTCCGTTCGTTGAGGGAGTTGGTCAGGATGTAGAACAAATTGCCATTGACAGAGGCATGATCGGGGATCACCGGGCATTTTAAAAATCCTTTTTCTTCGAGGGGTTTCAATTGTTCATAATAGTTCCACCATATTTTCCTGCGACGGTTCTGGATGGAATCGAGCCGGCAGAGTTGGGTATAAAGAAAAGCGGCCATGGCATCGGATGGTAAAAATGAGGATCCTATATCCACCCATCCGTATTTGTCGATTTCGCCCCGGTAAAAGGAGGCACGGTTGGTTCCTTTCTCCCAGATGATCTCTGCCCTCTTTTCATTTTCCGGTTCATTGATCACGAGCATACCTCCCTCCCCCGAGATGATATTTTTGGTTTCGTGAAAGGAGAAGGTTCCAAAATGGCCGATGGAGCCCAGGGGGCGTCCACGGTAGTATGAATCAAAAGCATGGGCGGCATCTTCAACCACCCTGAGTTGGTGTTTTCCGGCTATCTCCATGATCCTGTCCATCTCGCAGGCCAGTCCGCTGTAGTGAACCACTGCAACGGCCCGCGTTTTTGGGGTGATCAGCCGTTCCACCTCTGCAGGATCGATATTGGGCACATCCGGGAGGGTATCGGCAAACACCACGGTGGCTCCCCGCAACAAAAAAGCATTGGCCGTCGACATGAAGGTGAAGGAGGGCACGATGACCTCGTCTCCCGGTTCAATGCGGCAGAGCAGCGCCGCCATTTCAAGGGCATCGCTGCAGGAGGTGGTCAGGAGAACCTTTTTAAACCCGAAACGCTTTTCAAAGATCCGGTGGCAGCGTTTGGTGTATGCACCGTTGCCGGCAATGGTTCCGGAAAGGGCTGCCAGCGCCAGATTTTTGATGGAGGCGAGGGGGATATAGGGTTTATTGAAGGGGATGTGCATAGTAAAATAGCGAAATGGCGAAATTATGAAATATTAAAATTCAGCGGGAATTATTTTACTTTTGTGAACAATTACGGTTTTCATTTTTTTCTTATCCTTTGGCCAAAAGAACCTATTTACGTGACATTCTGAGCATTCTCGGAAGCAATCTTACCGTGACATTCTGTAACCTGGCCATCGGAATAATGCTGTCGCGTATATTGGGGGCAGCCGGTTTCGGACTTTATTCCTCCATTATTGTCGTTCCCATGATCGTGATCGGATTCACCCAGTTGGGAATCCGGCGTTCGACCATTTACCATATCGGAAATAGACTGTTACCGGAAGACAGCATCGTTTCGGCATTGTTTATTCTATTGATATATACAAGTGTTCTTAGTATTTTCATTTGCGGGTCGGTATACTTTTTCTCTTCTACCCAGCCGTTCGACCCCCTGATCATTGTCCTTGTATTGCTGACGATTCCCCTGTTGCTTGGCAATGTTTTTGCCGGTGGTGTATTTCTGGGAAAGGAGGAGATCAGGCGGGCCAGTATGTTAAATGCCGGGCCCACGCTACTGATACTCATCTTCACCATCGTTTTTGTTTGGGTGATAAAACTGTCCGTCCTGGGTGCATTTTTAGCCATCTTCCTGGCGAATCTCATCATGTTTGTACTCAACTACCGTATTTTCATCCTTGAATATCGTTACAACATCACGTGGAAATACCATGAACCCCTCATTAAAAGTATGGTCAAGCTGGGCATTGTCAATGCCATCGCCATCTTCATCATGCAGCTCAATTACCGCATGGATATTCTGATGCTGAAAAAACTATCTTCTCTTGAGGAGGTCGGTTTTTATTCACTGGCCATGCAGATCGCCGAACAGTTGTGGCATGTCCCCTACGCCATCGAAACCATCATTCTCAGCCGCAGTGCCAATACCAACGACGATAACCAGGTTCACCGTACCGTGGCCTCCATTTTCAGGGTTTCCCTGTTGATCGGCTTACTGGGAGGCATTCTCATCTTTTTCGTGGCACCTCCATTGGTTCCGCTGGTATTCGGCAAGGAATTCACGCAAAGCGCCACGATGATCCAGATCGTACTTCCGGGTATCCTGCTGCTGGTCGGATTCCGGATCCTGAACAGCCGCCTCACGGGGATGGGCAAACCCCAGATCGCCATCTACACTTTTCTTCCGGCACTGATCATCAACTTTGTCCTCAATCTCTTCCTGATCCCGCGCTTCGGTGGAGTTGGCGCTGCCTGGGCCACCAATGTAAGTTATGCCGTGGGATCCATCATCTTTGTGGTCATCTTCTCCCGGCTGGTCAAGATACCGCTTTCTGAAATTTTCAGGTACCGGAAAAGCGATTTCTATTTTTTCAGGGATATAAAAAAATGGTGGAGGAATAAACTTAGCATCGGGGTGAAATAAAAGATGATTATTTGATTTTACATAAAATTTACCCATTATGGATAATCGTGGAGACAATCGTACCAATACCGTTCCGATCTTTTTTATCATGGGGCGGCCCCGTTCCGGGACCACCTTGTTGCGGACCCTGTTTGATGCCCATCCCAATGTCAGGATTCCCCCTGAATTTCCGATTTTCCTGTTCATTTATCAGAAATTCCGTAAGGTTAAAACCTGGGACAAAAAAACCATTTTGTCATTTGTTGACCATGTTTATGCAAACAACCGGTTCAACAACCGGACCCTTGACAATCTGAAAATTGATAAAGAAGCTTTTATTGCTGATCTTCTTACACTTGAAAATAAAGGCACCATCCAGGATTTCCTGAAAAAGATCAATGAACATGCTTTTTCCCTCTTCCCCAAGCAGGAGATTCTTCAAATCGGGGATAAAAATCCGGTTTACTCCTTTTTCACGAAACGATTCATCAGGATGTTCCCCGATGCCCGTTTCATTTGCATCCTGCGGGATTACAGGGACAATTACCTGTCGATGCAAAAGCTGGCCGACCTGAAACTTGAGGCGCCCATCATTTCATTGCAGGTTGCACGGTGGCGTTTCATGGCCAACCTTTTCCTGAAGTGCCGGAAGAAATATCCCGACCGGTTCCATATCGTGTTATATGAAGATCTGGTGACGAACCAGGAGAGGGTGATCCAGCAATTGTGCAAATTCATTGGCATCTCTTATGATGAGTCGGTATTTGATTTTTTTAAAAAAACGGATGAATCGCTGAAAATCTATCCCAGGGAGCTCGCCGAGAAATTTCACAAGAGCCTGATGAGTCCGGTCAACACCAGCAGGATGAACCTTTGGAAGGACCAGCTTACGGAAAAAGAGGTCAAACTGGCCGACACGGTGGCCGGAAAATATGCAGATATCCTGGGATATGAGCGCCGGGAAAAGAGATTCAACCTGTTTTACTACCTGCGTTCCCGCCCCATGGTGATTTATGGTTACCTGCTCTGGAAAATCATGATCCTGGGTTCCTATCTTCCTTACCAAATGAGCAGGTGGTTCTCGCTAAACCTGCTGATCCTGGTGAGAACACACCATTATTTTTTCGGTAAAAAAGCTAATCCTTAAGATAATAAAACCGTCCTTCCGCGTTCTCTTCAGTCTTTTCAAGCCAGGTAATGGCAGGGAGAGTTTCCATGACCAGTGTTTCGAGATCGGTACCAAATTCCTCCGGCTCCAGTTGAAAAACTGCCCCGGTTTCTGCTCCGGTAATGGTTTTCAGCGCTTTTTTCAGTTTGATGGATCGGCGTTCGAAATTTTCTCGTTTCAGGATGTATAGCTGATTTTCTGCATTTTCCTGGTTTTCGCAAAGCAGGTAGCCCAGCGTTTTATTGAACTGGATGGCCCGGGTATTGGTTTTCAGCACATGGGCATAGCACTCATCCCACCCGAAAATCCGGAAGAACATTTCGGTGAGCATGATGGATACGATGGCCGGCACGAAGGTGCTCACATATTTCTGATCCGGAATAAATATCCCTGATTCAAGCTGGTGGCTGGTCCAATCAATATTCTTGGCGTTGATAACGCCCATCTTCTCTCCCTGGTAAACAATGACGAAATAAAAATTCTGCAGGTTGCTGACCGATTTGAACCATGCTTTCTGCATTTCTGGAGTAATGTAATCGCGGTACTCCATGGTGCTGACAATATGGGGTGCATTGCGCCACTGCCTGACCATTTCAATATCCTCTTCTTTAAGCCGGATAATGGTGATACCGTATTTGGTATATTTCATCTGTTATTTTTATTGCACTAACCTCAAAGTACTTTCTTTATAGAGAAGGTCGGCTTACGGTTTTGCAACTGGTAAATCCGGCTGAGGTACTCGCCCAGCACGCCAAGGCTGAACAGGATAATGCTGGTGGAAAAGAGGATGGTGACGATCAGTGAAGTAAATCCGAGCGGAACATCGAGAAAGATCTTCTTCAGGATAAAATAGGTTCCGTAAATGAAGGTGATCAGCGAAATGAAAAAACCTCCATACACCAAGAACTTGAGCGGAACCATGGTATAGTACAGCATCAGGTTGGCCATCAGCTTAACCAATTTCCGGATGGAATAACCTGATTGACGGTATTTCCGGGGAAGATGGATCACTTCCACGAATTCGAAATCGCTGGTGTACCAGTGAAGTACCTCTTCGAGAAAGATGAAATGCTGTTGATGATGCAAGATTTTCTTCACCAGTTCACCGCTGATCAGCCGGAAAGAGGAACCATCGCCAGGCCCGTCATGAATCAGTTTCGAGGATTTTTTCAGCGATTTACTTCCCATGTTCCGTACGCGGGAATGGCTCTTCTTTCCATAACAACCATAAATAAGCTCTGTTTGATTCGTTTCGCAGGCACGAATCAGCTTATCGATCTCCCCGGGCGGAGTTTGAAGGTCATCGTCGATGGTGATGACCCGTTCCCCTTTGGAAAAACCAAGTCCGCAAAAGGTAGCATTGTGCTGGCCAAAATTCTTGCTCAATTTAACGGCCGTGATCAGATCGGGATATTGACCCTTCAGCTTCTTCAGTACCTCCCAGCTGTTGTCCTGGCCGTTGTCTTCAACGAATATGACTTCAAAGGTTTCTGATCGTTCATCAAACACTGCTTTGATACCGGCAAAAAGCTCCTCCAGCGATTGCTCGCTGTTGTATACCGGAACGACGATTGAATATTTAACAGGATGGACCATTTATGATTTATGAAGTACGATGTACGGTTTATTCTCCTCCCAGGATCAGGCTTGTTCCGGTAATCCATTTCGATGCATCGGAAAGAAAAAACAGGATTGCGGAAGCAACATCTTCCGGTTTTCCGATTCCGAGAGGATATCTTTTCAGGTAGCGGTCAAGCGCCTCTTCCTGCATTTTTTTCTCCGATGGATTCTCAATCATGGGTGTGTCGACCAGTCCGGCCATGATGCAGTTGGAGCGGATCCCTTTGGCGGCAAGCTCCAGTGCCAGTGTCTTGGAATAGGCTTCCAGCGCTGCTTTCGAACCACTATACAGGGCACCGCCGAAATAGGGGTTTTTGGTAGCTATGGTCGACATGAACAGGATGGAGGCTCCCTGTGCCAGTTTTTTCTTACGCAAAAGTTTCCCCGTAAGGTTGACGGGCACATGGTAATTGATCCCGAACATGCGGTCGATATCAGCCTGGGTGATGAATTTGGCAGGCAGCGGGCCGACGATTCCAGCACAGTGAACAATGCCGTTCAGCTCCGGTAAACCGGCAACCAGCAGATCCAATTCGGATTCGACGGTGAGATCGGTGACCTGTAACCTGTGACGGGTGACCGATGACGAGTCACCCTGCAAATCCAGCAGGTCAAAGGTTTCCTGCAGTCTTTGCCTGTCGCGGCCGTTGATGATGAGGGCAGCGCCATAGCCACTGGCCAGGATGGCAGCCTGGCGGCCGATCCCGGAGGAGGCGCCGGTGATCAGTATCGTTTTTCCGGTCAATGAGAATTCATCCACAGAGGGTATGCTTTAGGATTATACTTCAATCAGATCAGGGATACAGATACAGTTGGTTTCCACGATGGCCGAACCCCACGACAATCCGACACCAAAGGCCGAGAGCAACAATTTTCTTTTTCCGGTTTTCAGGGGTTCCTGCAGGGCGACCAACATGGTGAGCGGAACCGATGCCCCGCTGGTATTGCCAAAATCCCTGATGGAGTATGGCACCTTTTCCGGATCCAGTTTCAGCATTTTCCGGAGCGTTTCATTGATCAGCCGGTTGGCCTGGTGGAACACTACCCAATCCATCTCTGCCAGCGATTGTCCGGTATGGCTGAGCAGTTTCTTGATATTCGGAACCACCTCGCGAAGGGTGAAGTTGAAAACTTCAATGCCATCCAGTTCCAGGTGCAGGCGCGACCGGTGGATTCCCTTCCCTATTTTTTTGATTTCAAACGATTGTCGCGACATTACATGGCGGGCTCCCCCGTCATGGATCATGATGGCTTTATGTCCCGATCCGTCGGTTTGCAGGTTGAAATACATTTCCGGAACACCGGCCTCATGTTCAAGGGCGGTCACGGTCCCTACATCGCCAAACAGCGGGTAGGTGCTTTTATCGCGGTATGAAGTAGTGAGGGTCGAGATATCACCCACCATCAGCAGCGCCTTTTTCATGGCACCCGACTGCATCATACTGCCGATCACCGAAAGTCCGTAAACGTATCCCGAACAACCCAACCCGATGTCAAGGGCAACACAGGAATGAGACAATCCCAACCGGTCCTGAACAATGCAGGCAGTGGTGGGGACCAGGTAATCGCGCGATTGAGAAACAAAAATCAACAGTTCAATTTCATCGCGGTTCCACTGCAGTTCATCGAGTAACTTTTCCGCGGCAACAACGCATAAATCGGAGGTAGTGGTTCCCTTTTCAGCGACACGACGAGTTTCCACACCGATGTTCTTCATCAGCGATTCGCGTTCCTTTAAGGAAATCCAGGTATAGTCGGCATTGGATTCCTTGTTTCTTGGAACAGCGGCTGAAATCCCGCTAATCTTAATCCCCGGAAGGGAAAATAGAGCCATGGAGGATTTACAATTTACGATTTATGAAATGCGATTTTCAATCAGTGAGTAAATATCGTTCACGGTTTTTGATTTGATGAGGTCATCTGCAGACAATGTTACATCATACTCTGTTTTTACCATGGCGATCAATATCAGTGCATTGATGGAATTCCATTCAAAGACCTCCCTGAATTTACTGTCGGCTTTCAGCACACCCGGTTTAAGATCATCAAATTCAGCTTCAATATTTTTAATAAACTCTTCAATGTTCATTTTCAATTGTTTTATACAGGCAAAGGTAAAAAATTTTGCAATAATCAATTAAAAAGTTAATTTGGTCGGCAATTGCTAAAGAAACGCGTTCAATGAATGGTGTTCCTCCACGATTGCTATTAATTAACCCGGTGAGTCAATACAGGAAAGGTTTGGCGTACAAATACCACGATAAAACGCCACCCCTTTGTCTTGGTATCATTGCGGCTCTCACGCCCAAACCATGGAAGACCCGGATTTTGGATGAAAACAATGTGGAATTCCGGTTCAGGGAGGCCGACCTTGTTGGCATCACTGCCTATACGCCGAATGCCTACCGGGCTTATGAAATTGCAAAGGTTTACCGGGATAAGAAAATTCCGGTTGTCATGGGAGGTATCCATGCTTCGATGTGCACCGCTGAGGCGCTGCAATATGTAGATTCGGTGGTTGTTGGGGAGGCGGAGAATACCTGGTCAACGGTACTGACCGATTTTGAAGCAGGCCGGTTGCAAAAAGTTTACCTGGGCGATTTTACAGAGATGAAAAACCAACCCATCCCCCGTCATGACCTTCAATTTCCCCTGTATTACTGGCGTGCTGTACAAACGTCGCGTGGATGCCCGATGAATTGTGATTTTTGTTCAGTAACATCCTTTAACGGGGGACATTTCCGTACCAGACCGATCGAAGAGGTTGTTGCGGAAATTGAAAAATTCCATGGCGACAAACGGAACATATTTTTTGTTGACGACAATATCGGTGGGATTACCCAGGCACACCGTGAAAGGGCAAAAGAACTCTTCCGGGCAATCATTGACAAAAAACTGAAATTTAACTGGTTTTCGCAAACCTCTGTTGATTTTGCCGATGATCCCGAAGCGCTTCGTCTTGCTGCAGCCAGCGGGTGTAAACTGCTCCTTGTCGGATTTGAAACGGAAAGCACGGAGGGGTTGAAATCTGCAAATAAAAAAAACAACCTGCGAAAGGGGGCAGAGAATTACCGGCTCATCATTAAAAAATTCCACAAACATGGAATCGGTGTGCTGGGAACCTTCATCTTCGGTATGGAAAGTGATCGTCCGCAAGACATCACCGATCGCGCTCGTTTCATTAACCGGCTCAACGTTGATTGCATTCAGACCAGTATCCTGACGCCCTATCCGGGAACCAAACTCAGTCGCCGCATGGAGGAGGAGGACAAGCTAAGCTGCAAAAACTTCCCGCACGACTGGCAATACTACAATTGGGAAGATATCGTGATGCATCATCCTCACATCGCCTCACCCGAACTGGCCAGGCGAATGACCCATGGCTGGAAATTGATGTACGATCCTATGCGGATACGGCTTCGCTTTCTTCAAACATTGGCCAACACGCGATCGCTTGAAACAGCGATCTGGTCCATAGGAGCTAATTTCCAATACCGCAGCATCATGTTCGAGCGACCAATCCATTTCTAAGCGTCAGAAATGTTTACCTTTGTCTTATGAGTTCCACGGGGAAACGGTTACTGCTGATCAATCCTGCCAACTCTTATCGCAAGGGCTATCTTTTGCGGCGTGAGTCGAAACAGGTACCGCTTGGATTGGGTATCGTGGCCTCTCTGACCCCGTCAGACTGGGGTATAAAGATCCTCGATGAGAATTTCCGGGAATTCCGTTTCCGTGAAGCCGATCTGGTTGGAATTACAGCCGTGACCGCCTCGGTAAACCGGGCCTATGAAATTGCTTCCATGTATCGCGAAAAAGGCATTCCCGTTGTCCTTGGAGGGATTCATGGCTCCTCATTGCCCGATGAGGCGCTTCGTTATGTCGATACCGTGGTTGTTGGTGAGGCTGAAGGCGCCTGGGGCAATCTTCTCCGGGATTTCGAGGCCGGTACGCTTCAGAAAACATACCATTCCGGGTTGTCTGATCTCAGAAATGCACCACCTGCACGCCACGATCTTTTTCATCCCGGATATCTTTTCGCATCCATCCAAACTTCGTGCGGTTGTCCCATGGATTGCGAGTTCTGTTCGGTTCCATCCTTCAACGGACATCAATACCGGCTGCGCGATCCGGAAGCCGTGGTGAATGAAATTGCCTCAGTGCCCAACAAGCTCCTCTATTTCGTGGATGACAACATCATCGGGTACAATAAAACCGCGGAAGATCATGCAGCAACCATTTTTGAAGGAATGATCCGCAGGAACCTGAGGAAGGAGTGGTTCGCGCAGGCATCACTGAACATCGTTGAAAAACCGGAGCTGTTAAAACTTGCCAGCAGGAGCGGTTGCCGGATGTTGCTGATCGGGATCGAAGCCGAAAATGATGAAGCATTAAGAGATTCCAATAAAAAGGTCAATTTGCGGCTGGGTGTCGGTACGTATAAAAAGGCGTTCCGAATGATTCACCAGCAGGGAATCACCGTGCTTGGCGCCTTCATTTATGGCATGGACAGCGACACGGTTGAAGCCTTGAAAAACCGTACCCGGTATATCCTTTCCAGCAGCGTGGATGTAACCCAGGCCAGTGTGATGACCCCTTTGCCCGGCACCAGGCTGTTTGAGAAATTCCAGAAAGAGGGACGGTTGCTATGCCACAATTTTCCGAAGGACTGGCAGCATTTTCATTTCTCGGATGTGGTGTTCAACCCTGCACGGATGACTCCAAAGGAGCTGGCTGAATCAACAAACCTTGCCTATCACGAAATTTGCAGCCTGAACACGCTTCGCAGAAAGTTCCTCCGCACCTGGTGGAATACCCGGAGTTTGCGCAGCGCGGTATGGGCCTGGAATTCAAATCTCAATTACCGTAGCGTGGGACTGGAGAGGCCGTCGGAGTATAGGTATTGAGAAGGAGATTTGAAAATTTGAAAATGTGTTGATTTGAAAATGGCTGTTCAATAATTTTACTACTGGGTAGCATTTTGAATTTTGGATTTATCATTCATGTCTGATACAAGAAAAACGCTTCTTCTGGTGAATCCCGCAAATAAAAGCGGGAGCGGGTTCATTGTGAATAAGGATACCCGGTACCAGCCATTGAGCCTGGGAATTATCGCTGCTTTGACGCCTCCTGACTGGAAGGTGAAGATCATCGATGAGAATTTCCGGGATTTCAGGTATTATGACGCCGATTTAGTGGGTTTCACGGCATTCAGCTCCACTGTGTCACGTGCCTATGAACTGGCAGATATTTACCGGAAAAAAGGGATTCCAACTATCATCGGGGGGATTCATGTTTCCATGTGTCCGGATGAGGCCGCCGGGTTTGTTGACAGCGTGGTGATCGGCGAGGCTGAATCCATATGGCCCCAGGTGATCAGCGATTTTGAGAATAACGCGTTGAAACGAATTTACAGCGGTTCCCTTACCGACCTGATCCAATCGCCAAAACCAAGAAGGGATCTTTTTCATCCCGGGTATATCTTTGCATCGGTTCAAACCACCCGCGGATGTCCGATGAACTGCGATTTCTGTTCAGTAACAGCCTTCAATGGAAGTCAGTACCGTTATCGCCCGATCGATGAGGTGATCAGCGAAATGAAAGAGATTCCCCAAAAGAACATCTTTATCCTCGATGATAACATTGTGGGCAACAATTCCAGGGCGCAATCGAGGGCCATTGAGCTTTTCAAGGCCATGATCAGCCACGGGATTAATAAAGACTGGATCGGCCAGGCGTCACTCAACGTGGCCGACAACGAGGAGGTATTGAAATACGCTGCCAAAAGCGGTTGCCGGATGCTGTTCATCGGCATCGAATCGGAACGGGAAGACCAGCTGGTGGGCGCCAACAAACGTCTCAATGTAAAAATGGGGGTCAATTCCTACGATGAGGTATTCAGGAAAATGCACAAATACGGCATCGCGGTAATCGCCGGTTTCATTTTTGGCTGGGAAAATGATACCATCGAAAGGATCGATCACCGGGTAAAATTTACGCGTGAATGTTTGGCCGATTCCATTCAATCGACCCTGCTGACTCCGTTACCCGGAACAAGGCTCTTTGAAAGAATGAAAAACGAAGGCCGGCTGGTATTGAATGATTTCCCTGGCGACTGGCAATACTACGGCTACGAGTCGCTGGTTTTCAACCCCGCAACCATGGACCGGGAGGAGATGCAGCATTATATTTTCAAGGTATTTGATACGGTGTATAAACCCTCATTCCTGAAACGACGGATGCTTAAAACATGGTGGAGAACAGGAAGTTTTATCACTGCCTATTGGTCCTACATGAGCAACTGGAATTACCGGAGCATGGCTTTCGGACACATTAAAAAACCGAGAAACTGGTTACTGGACTGAGTATATGAAACGGAAAACGCTGTTATTGATCAATCCTGCCAACCAGATTCGTCCCGGGTTTCACATCAACCCGGCCACGCGAAATCAGCCGTTGGGACTGGGTATCATTGCAGCGCTCACCCCTTCCCACTGGAAGATCAAGATCATCGATGAGAATTTCCGGACATTTCAATACTATGAAGCCGATCTTGTTGGGATTACCGCTTTCACCAGCACAGCGCCAAGGGCATACGAGCTTGCCTCGATCTATCGTGAACGGGGAGTCACTACCGTGATGGGAGGAATTCATGCTTCGATGATCCCGGAAGAAAGCATGCAATATGTCGATACAGTGGTTCAGGGAGAGGCAGAACCGGTATGGGCACAGGTAATTGCCGATTTTGAAGCAGGTGCTTTAAAAAAGCTATACAAGAGTACGTTCGCCAGGGAGATTCACCAGCCCAAACCCCGGCGCGATCTATTTCATCCTGGGTATACCAGTGCGGGCATCCAAACCACACGTGGTTGCCCGATGAATTGCAATTTCTGCAGCGTGTCGGCCTTCAATGGCCGTCATTACCGTTTCCGCCCCATTGAAGAGGTGCTTGATGAACTGGAGGATATCCCGCAGAAGTTTGTTTTTTTTATCGATGACAACATTATTGGACACAATGAAGAATCAAAACAAAGGGCCGTAAAGTTGTTTGAAGGAATCATCCGTCGTGGGATTAAAAAGTACTGGATATCCCAATCGTCGATCAACTTTGCCGATGATCCTGAGTTGCTGAAACTGGCCTATCGGAGCGGATGCCGGATGATTTTCCTTGGGATTGAAGCAGAAACAGAAGATCAGCTCAAAGAGGCCAACAAGAAGCTCAACCTGAACCGGGGAGCAAATGCCTACAAAAAGATCTTCCGGTCGATACACCGGCAAGGTATCGGGGTCATTGCCGGCTTGATTTTCGGATGGGATTCCGATACCCCTGAAACCATCATGAAACGGGCGCGGTTTGCCGTGCATTGCGGCGCCGATTCGTTTCAAACCTCCGTTTTAACGCCGCTTCCAGGCACACAACTCTTCGATAAGATTACCGCGGAAAATCGTTTGCTGTATACCAATTTCCCTCACGACTGGCAACGGTATGATTATTTTGAGCCTACGATCAGGCATCCTTTACTGACAACGGCAGAATTGGATCAGACCATTGAAAAAGCAAAAAGGAAAATTTTCTCGCTTCCCCGGATATTTTTCCAGGGAATAATAACGTTCTTGCAAACACATAGTTACATGTCTACCCTGATGCTATTTTTGAATTACCGGCATTACCGCAATATCTTTTTAAAAGGCAATCAACACAATCCTGGAATGGAGAATGGTTAGAAAACTGATCCTTCAGCAAAATATAAATTGATATAAAACCGTTATCCCTTTAATACGTAAAAACCATGGAAAAGAATTTGCGCCCCATTTCAACAAACCTCCGCCTGTCAATGGCCCTGATGATCTTGTTCATTTTTTCGGGCTCAGCCATTTTTGCACAGCAACACGACAACATGGGCGGTGGAAGGGCCACCCCCGAGGACCGTGCCAAACGGCAAACAGAAATGATGAAGGAAAATCTTAAACTCACTGCAGCACAGGAGCCAAAGATTGCTGCCATCAACCTGAAATATGTCAAAAAGAATGACGATGCCCGGAAGATCGCCGATACCGCTGTTCAACGCAAAACGATGCTGACCAATAACACACAAAAAGATGCTGAATTAAAGGGCGTGCTCACCGCCGATCAGTTTAAAAGCTACCTGAGGTTTGTTGAGGAGATGAAGGCCAGGCGGCGTGGGATGCAACATTAATATCTTCTTTACTGCTGCTTCAATGGGGGAACATATTCCCACGGTGACCATTCTTCCAACGGTTACCGTTTATTTTTCCTGACTCAACGATATTTCTTGCCTGGCAAATGTTAATCTTATAATTTTGGTTCATCATGTATCAAGCTTTTACAACCGTTTAAAAAATCAAGAAAATGAAAAAAACGCTCCTCTTTACCCTGTTGTTGATGACCCTTTCGGTTAACCTCTTTTCACAGGAAAAAACAGATTCCGATTCGAAGCGAATGAAACCCGCCCTGATCGTAATGGATATCCAGAATGCCTATCTTCCCATGATGGATGAAGCAGACCAGAAGATGGGACCGGTGATGATCAATTACATGATTGACCTTTTCCGGACAGGGGGTTATCCCATCATCACGATCTACCATCAGGATCTCAACCAGGGTCCTGAACCGGGAACGGAAGGGTTTAAATTCCCCGATACCATCAAGATTCTAACCACCGATCCCGTGGTGATCAAACACCGGGCCAGTGGATTCAAAGAAACTGACCTCGATAAAATACTCAAGGAGAAGGGAATAAACACCTTGTTCATCACCGGATTAAGCGCTGTTGGCTGCGCCCTTGCCACTTACATTGAAGCAGGAGACCTGGGATACAATACCTTTTTTGTAAAATATTCCTTATTGAGTCATGACCATGATTATACAAAAAAGATTGAAGAGATGTTCGGAGCCGTGAATTATGATGTGGTCAGGACAATGCTCGACAATGCCGTAAAGTAACTTCACGGGAAGAGTTCCGCTATCGGAGGTGCCATTGGCTGCCATTGGCGATTGCCTTCATCGACCGTTTCGACCGTTCGCAGATTTTACATTTCATATCTGGATTTAAACAGTGAATTTTACCATCGTGAAATCACCTTGAGTATATTCATTAAATCCAACATCATGAAACGTATCATTCTTTGCTTAATGGCTTTCATCGCTGCAGGTTTCATTTATGCCACCGACCTGGGTAAAGCGATCACCGATGGCAATCTCGAAAAGGTAAAAACCCTGCTGAACGAGAATCCCGGTATAATCAATACAAAAGACGAACATGGGCTGACTCCGCTCAACCTGGCAATTACCGAAGGGAAAAAAGAGATTGCCCTGGAACTCATCAACCGTGGAGCTGATGTGAAGATCAGTGACGATGAGAATGCTGCACCGATCCATAATGCAGCCACGATCGGCAGCATTGAAATTTTCGAATTGATCCGTTCGAAAGGGGTCGATCTTGACACACGGGATAGCGATGGTTTAACTCCATTGTTCTATTCAATCCGCGCAAAACAACCTGAAATGAGCAAATACCTTATTGACAAGGGGGCCAACATCAAGGCTGTCACCACCACAAAATGGCCGCTCCTTTTGTTTGCCGCCATTTACGGACAAACGGAAACGGCCAAATTACTGATCGCGAAAAAAGCCGACGTGAATGCAAAAAGCCAGGAGGGATATGTTCCGCTTCACAGCGCCGTTTCATTCGGCCGGACAGATATCGTAAAGTTGCTGGTTGATAACGGAGCAAAACTGAATGAAACCAATGAACATGGAGAGACTCCCCTGTTCTGGGCCCGGAATACGAATACCTACGACGCTGCAAAGTATATCATTGAAAAGGGGGCGGATGTGAACCATAAAAACAACTTCGGGGGAACGATCCTGATGTCAGTCGCCGGACGGGGTTCGATCAATGTGGCAGAACTTTTCCTGCAACATGGGGTACCCATCAACGTGATCGACAGCAATGGCGGTACAGCATTGAGCGCCGCAGCCTTTTCACGCAACCCCGATGGAATGAGCAAATTCCTGATCATGAATGGTGCCGATGTCAATCCTGTGGCCTGCACGCATGGAAAAGCCTGCTCCTGCAATCCCAACCATTCAACACCTTTGCACCGTGCAGCCCGGATGGGACTGCTCGACATGTCCAGGAATCTTGTTACAAACGGAGCCAGAATCAATGTTTATGACCAGCAGGGATATACCCCGCTGCTGCTGGCCGTCAAGCAGGGTAACATCGAACTCGTGAAATACCTCGTTGAGAATGGCGCATTCCTCAACCAAAAAGATAAAAATCTGGGATATACAGAACTACTCCTGGCCAGTACCCTTGGGAACAAAGGACTCGTCAGTTACTTTCTGCAGAAAGGCTCCGATGTTTCCTTGACCACAAATGATGGCCAGTCGGCACTGGACCTTGCATGGTATTACGGACACAAAGATATTGCCTATGTGCTCCTCGCCAATGGAGCCCGTGATGCAAAACTGAAAGACATGGTAGCTCAGCCGGTGTTGCTCACCCAACAGGTCAATGAAAAGGAGGCCAACATCTGGTTTCTGGGACATGGTAGCTGGGCCATCAAGACAAAGAATCATTTCATGATCTTCGATTATGTTACCAATCCAACAGAAAAAGCGCCTGCCGACTCCAGTCTTGCTTCGGGTTACATCCTGCCAACCGAATTGAAGGGCGAGAAGGTAACAGTTTTTGTCACACACGGCCATGGCGATCATTACAACAAGGAGATCTTCAAATGGAAGGAGATCATTCCTGACATCAACTATGTATTGTGTTTCAACCCACCTGATGCCTCGGGTGAGTATACCCATATTCCCATTCGCGGTGAGAAGACAGTTGATGGAATAAGAATTTCCACCATCCGGTCAACCGATCTCGGCGGAGGATACCTGGTCGAGGTGGATGGTTTGGTAATCTTCGAGCCGGGTGACCATACCAACGGGCAGAATGACCTGATGAAGGCCTTTACCGATGAAATCGACTGGGTAGCCGCAAAAGGTTTGAAAATCGATATCGCATTCTCGGCCATTCGCGGATGCAGTCTGGGCCAGCCCCCTCAGGTAAAATTGGGCGTCAACTACCTGCTCGATAAACTGCAGCCCAATTTGTTTATTCCCATGCATGCAGGCTCGACAACGGAAGCCTACAAGTTGTTCGCCGATGAGATCACCGCTGTCAAACCGAATCAGGCTGTCAAGGCAGTAGTGAACAGAGGGGATCATTTTTCCTATAAGAAGTGATTTTAACCGGGACAGTATTATCTTTGACGGAGATTTGTTCTTTTTTTACCACATTGGACACATCAGGTCACCATAGAGAATATTTTTTAAAATTAATGAAACCATTAAAAAATCTATGGTGTCCTGTTGTGTTTGTTGAGGTTATGTTCATCAATGACCTTCATCACACCTTACAGTACCGATGACCAACAAACAAAAAAACCTGCTCTTCTGGGTCCTGAATACGGGCGGTTGGGCCATTTATGCTTTCGTTTATTTTTTCCTCTTCCGGAAGACAGGGGAAACAGATGACTTATCCAATAAACTGCTTTTCCTGCTGACCTACCTGGTGGGATTCTGCCTGACCATTGTCCTCCGGTACCTTTTGCGTTTCCTCCGCAAGAGGATCAGGCAAATTTACTGGACCATCATTCTCACGATTGGAATATTGCTGATTTTCGGATTTCTGTGGTATGGAATAGATATTTTTATCAGCATGAACTTCTGGAAACCCATGCAGGCTAAAAAACTCATCCAGAATCTCGGTTTTCTCTTTTTTTTAAAAATATCGGTGATGAATTTTATCCCGCTTCTCGCATGGAGCACTCTATATTTCGGGATCTCCTACTGGATGGAGTGGCAACTGGAAAAGAAGCGTGCCGAAGAGGCCTTGCACCTTGCCCAGAAATCGCAGTTTGAGATGCTT
>Ga0247841_10003227_pt1 | contig 30723 bp, 24 predicted proteins | sample LaCruzMarch2015__2_FD_192410 | JGI IMG/M metagenome (GOLD analysis project Ga0247841, IMG submission 192410) | Freshwater microbial communities from meromictic Lake La Cruz, Castile-La Mancha, Spain - LaCruzMarch2015_18m | ecosystem: Environmental > Aquatic > Freshwater > Lake | place: Spain... | reverse complement strand
AAGCTCTCAATCTCAATACTTGTGCCAATCATGCCAAAGAACAAGAGGTTGAAAATAGTCATCACGTTATCAATCTTGAGAGAGTCAAAAAAGGCACTGTGATGATAATTGGCAATCAGGTAACCGGCAATGACGGCTGTTATCAAAAAGGGAGCTTCAACATGAATGGCAAAGGCAATGCCAACCGCCACTACTCCAATAATAATCAGCAGGATTTCCACTGAGGGAGTCTGTGTATTAAACAGTATTGTAGAGAGAAACGTCTTGTTTTCTGCCTTAATATCCTCTGTCTTCAGCTCTTCGTAATTCAGCTTCCTTCTAATAAACGCAAACTTCAAAACAAAGAATATCCCAAAAGCTACAAGTATAGCTAAGCCCAATTCCTTTGCTACTTTCCACCCCAAATCCAGTGCCGTTAAATGAGAGCCTACTAATAATTGGGATTGCGCAATCGCCAGGAATATGGAAAAGACTATCACTTCCATGATGTCATCCAGAACCACAATATTGGCAAGGATATTTTTGAGCGGACCTTCAATCTTGAATTTGTTCATAACGATAAATGTTATCGCAGGGGCAGTGGCAATACCAATGGAGCCGACTATGAAAGCATCAATCCAGGAAAAGGTGTTCCAGAACAGTAGTTTGATGCCAAAAGCAATAAAGCAGAATGTCATCAATCCCTGGAAAACACAAATGATAGTAGCTTTAATGCCGACCTGCCGCAATCTGTCATGGTGCAGCTCTTCACCCAGAGAAAAGGCAATTACTCCCAGAAAGAGAAACGTGATGAAATTGTAGCTATCAAAGATTTGTGAGTATTGCAGATAGCCACCATTCTGATAGAAATTTCTGATAAAAGCAAAAGCGGGCTGAGTATTAAAGAAAGCATTATCAAAAAACAGCCTGCGTATCCACTCCATAAAATGAGGACCAACGACCATGCCACCCAGTATCTGACCTACTATCTCACCAATCTTTAGCTTCCTGGCAATCAGACCACCCACATAAGCTCCGAGAATCAGCAAGCCGATTTCCAGTATCTGCATCTTCATGAACTGCATTTCCATACTTTAATAACCTCAGTAGTATCTGCTATTAGTAATCAGACCCTCTCTAATAGATTGGTTCAAATGTTTTTTAAGAGACGGTTCCATCTATTCATAGCTAATTTATATTGTCAAGATTTTGTTTTCTCTGTTCGTATTCAGAGCCTGCAAGCTCATTGTTATGTAGCCAAAATAGTTTGACATTCCTTCGATTCCCTCTATAATATAGTAAATGAAATAAAAAAGGTGATTGCATCCTAATGATAAAAAGAATTATATCAATCTTGCTGATGATAGGCATACTTTACATTGCTAATGCAACGGATGTTGATAAAGCTGAGTATTCAATCGTTCCGTTTATGGCTTACTCCAATGAAACCTTGCTGATGGGGGGCGGATTCTTTAACTATCAGAACAAATTACAAAAGCAGAGCTCTATAGATGAGATATCTCTGTCTTCATTGGTGATATACTCATCCAGACAGCAGTTTCAGGTATTACTCATGCCAAAGTATAGCTTAAATAACGACAAGCTGATTTTGATGATGAAACTCAAAGGACGGCATTGGCCGGATAAATTTTGGGGCATTGGCAATAACACGTTGGATAGTGCGGAAGAGGGCTATACTCAGGAGGAGTTTCAGTTTGGGCTAAACCTTGAGCAGTTGATTTATCAGAAACTGTATCTGACCGGGCAATTGGATTACCGGATAGAGAACATTCTGAATAAAGCACCCAGTGGAATAATGAATGGCGATAATATCATCGGTAACAGTGCCGGCAATCACTATCTGGGAAAGGGTATGGGGCTGCGTTGGAAAACCACAACAAGCAACTTTTATCCAACTCAGGGAGTTAACTACAATCTGCAATATATGCAATACAGCACTGCTGCAAATTTCTTTGATACCAATGACAGCTATGATATGTTTGCACTTGATTTGAATCACTATGCCAGTCCGGTAGAGGGTTGGGTCTTTGCTGCCCAGAGCAGTTTTGCCCAGACTGAAAACAACATTCCTTTCAGTTTCTTACCTGAACTGGGTTCCAGGCTACGAGCTTATGATAGTAAGAGATTTATCGATAAAGCAATGATAACCCAGCGCTTGGAACAGCGGATATTCCCATCTGAACTTGGTTTAATGCAGTCAAAGGGTTGGATGCAGAGCAAATTCTTCAAAAGAACCGGGTTGGTCGTCTTTAGTGAGACAGGTCAGGTTGCTCCGCATGTCAGCCGTTTCAAATGGGATAGAAATCACTGGTCAAATGGGTTCGGATTGCGCTATGCCATCATTCCCAAGGAAAAGCTGAACTTGCGTATGGACTTTGGTTTTGGCAAGAACAAATTCAACTTTATTGTGCAGGGAACGGAGGCTTTTTAGCCTTTTGCCTGATTGGCTACAGCCGCTGCAGCTTTGGCAACCTCTTCCTCATCTGCCAGATAAAAGCTTTTCAGCACTTTCAAATCATCGTCAAAGTGATAAACCAGAGGGATGCCTGTGGGAATATTGAGCTCTGTTATTTTGTCGTCACTGATTTTATCTAAGTGCTTAACGATTGCTCTCAGGCTATTGCCATGCGCCGCTATTATCAGCTTTTTGCCCATTTTCAGACGTGGCACAATTATTTCATTCCAAAAGGGCACTGCCCGACCGTAGGTATCTTTGAGCGACTCTGTCAAGGGCACCTGTTCTTTGCTGAGATTGGCATATTTGGCTTCATGTCCGGGCCAGCGCGGGTCACTTTCTGTCAAAGCCGGGGGTGGAATATCATAGCTGCGGCGCCAGATTTTGACCTGGTCTTCTCCATATTTCTGTGCTGTTTCAGATTTATTCAGACCCTGCAAAGCACCGTAATGCCGTTCATTTAGACGCCAGTCGTGGTGAACAGGCAGCCACATATAATCCATTTCGTCCTGAATTATCCAAAGTGTCCTGATAGCCCGTTTCAAAGTGGAAGTCCAGCATTCGTCAAAGGTGTAGCCTTCACTTTTGAGTTTCTGACCGGCAAGATGCGCTTCCGTGATGCCTTTTTCAGACAAATCCACATCTGTCCAGCCGGTAAACAGGTTTTCTTTATTCCAGACGCTTTCTCCGTGCCTGACTAATACTATCTGATGCATAATATCTATCTCCTGGTTACTATTCAACTACGTTTAGACAGCCGGGGGCGGCTATCCTACTGCTCAATGTAGGTTGGCTGTCCTCAGCCGACTAAACCACAACCATTAGCATAATCTTTCTTTAGACAGCCGGGGGCGGCTATCCTACATACTATTTACTTACATAAACAATGGCATTTTCCTTTTTCTCTATCCAGCGGGCAAGAATAAAGAAGAAATCGGATAGCCTGTTCACATAAACCAGAATGACTTCCGGGATTTCTTCCTGCTTTGATAGAGTGATGATTCTGCGTTCCGCTCTGCGTGTGATGGTTCTGCATATATCCAGTTTGGCGGATTGGAGAATACTGCCGGGAATAACAAAGCCTTTCAAATCGACCCTTTGCTCATAATCCTGAATCATTTCCGTCAGTTTTGCCACTTCATCCAGCCCGATTGCATCAGGGTAAGCGTCAGCTTTGGAAGCCAATTGACCCATCACCTTAAACAGCACCTTCTGGATATCAATCAGCAGATGCCGTGTGTTTACATCATTAATCTGGTTTTTTGCTTCACCGATGTGAGCGTCAAGTTCATCTAAAGAGCCATAAGCCTCGACTCTGAGATCGTCTTTCCAGACTCTTTCACCTGAAAAAAGACTGGTCTGTCCTTTATCACCCGTCGTCGTTGCTATGCTCATGCCGGCTTACCTCATGGCTATTAAAGAGATTTCCAGTTTTCCTTCTTTGGGCAGGCGCGATACTTCAACCGTTTCTCTGGCGGGATAGGGAGTGCAGAAACGCTGAGCATAGATTTCATTCAGTGTAGCAAAATCTGCCAAATCCTGCATGAATATCGTCACTTTTACCACATGTCCAAATCCCATTCCGGCTGCCTCGAGGATTGCCTTCAGACTATTAAAAACAAGATTTGCCTGTTCACTGAAATCTGTTGGCATGATTCCCGAAACTGGGTCAACTCCCAATTGTCCCGAAATGAACAGCATATTATTCATGATAACTGCCTGTGAATAGGGTCCGACGGCACCTCTGGCACGATTAGTTGTCACTACTTGCATATAAGTCTCCTCTATGATTATTATGGGTCTTCAATACTGATTGTGACATATTCCAGTTGCATTTTTTAGTCAATATTTATATTTATATCCCCGATATCTTTCTTTATCTGACAACCTGATTTCCGAAATCCCGCCTTTGATGTTCCTTAAATCTCTCATAAATGCATATATTATCCTATAGTATATCAATATTATAGTAAAAGTATATTATCAGTATTCTTATATACAGATAATATACAGATGATATACTGTTGATATACTATTGATATACTAATTCATTTGAAAAGGATTAAAGTTTAAACTGGGAAAAATTCGCAAGAGCTCAATAAGAACTTGACAATAACTCACTTAAACAAAAGGGTATAAAAAGTTAATGGGAGTCGATACATGTCGGAAAAATTCATCTTTACCTTAGCCGCGACTTTTTTCATATTAACTGCATCTTTTGTGGTTTGTTTGTTAATTATGCAAGGGGGCTGGATTTACTGGATATGGAGTATCTGGTTCCGTGTTCTTTTGCTGGCATTGGGTCTGGATTTTTCGTTGATTATTTACATTGGATGGGATTACCTTGACCCCAAGGATTCAAGACTGCCGATTTATCTGGGTTTGACTGCCTCAATGCTGATTGCCCTGCTTTACAAAGGGATAGCCCTTCTGATAAAAGTAATATGAATTAGTGCTTGCGGAAAGTTTCTGCAGAGTCAATAATTCTTTCTTCACGCTATTGTTGACAACTCAACTTGTGTGAATTTCGGACTTTTGGAAAAACGCTGTTAGCCCTAATATCAGGATTTCAGCAGTTGAATAAAGCTTGACATATATTCCCTCTACTCAGAATTGAAAATTATATGTTTTATCCCTGAATGGGAGGATATAATGAAAGAGATTTTCAAGACCCTGATCAGCGATTTTGTCAATGCTACACTGCCGGATATGGTTGAGCGAGAGATAAGGCTTCCCTCTGAACCTACGCAAATTATAAGCTTAGTCGGTGCTCGCAGGACAGGTAAGACTTTTCTGATGTTTTCCATGGTAAGGTTTTTGAGAAAAAGAATGCCGGCAAATCGATTGATCTACATCAATCTTGAGGACGATCGATTATGGCAATCTGACCATATCGACCTGGCTCTTTTTCGGGATGCTTATTACGAATTGTATCCCCAAAATATAGATGAACAAGTATATTTCTTTTTTGATGAAGTTCAAGCAATCAGTAATTGGCAAAGGTTTGTCAGGCGTTTGGTTGACACAGAAAAATGCTACGTTTACATTACAGGTTCGTCTTCAAGCCTGATGAGCAGAGATATCTCCACTATTTTGCGAGGCAGAACTATCAGCATTGAGGTATTCCCCTTCAATTTCAGAGAATATCTCAGCTTACGCAGAATTCAGGAAGACAACATCTCTACTAACGGTAAAACCCTGATAAAAAGTGCTTTTTACGACTTTCTGAGCGGAACTTCCATGCCGGCTATCATAGCTTTGGAGCCATATTTCCGCCAAAGAGCCTTGCAGGATTATTTGGATCTGATTATGTTCAAAGATGTGGCAGAACGCTTTCGAGTGGATAACTATATCCTGCTTAAACGCCTGCTCCTTTTTTTGATAGCCAATTCTGCCAATCTAATCTCCACCAACAAAATCTATATGGATTTCAGTTCTCAAGGTTTGAACCTATCCAAAAATACCCTATATCAATACATAGGATATCTGGAATCTGCGGGAATATTGCAGCTCTTACCCATCTATAACAACAATCTACGGGTGCAAGCAAGAAATCCTTACAAAGTAATAGTTATCGATCATGGGCTAAAAAACTTGGTATCCCTGCAGACAGACTATGGAAGAAACCTTGAAACTATCGTTTATTGGCAGTTACGGCGCAATATTAGCCGGATTTTTTACTGGAAAAATGGACAAGAAACAGATTTTGTGTGGCAAAGTTCAAGGGGCACGGAACTGCTGAATGTTTGCATAGATGCTTCAAATCCCTCCACTCTGAAACGTGAAATGGACAGCTTAACTATAGCAATGCAAAAATTTGGCACCGCTCAGGCAAAGCTCATCACGCTGGATAAAGATGCAATGGTCGAAAACAATGCCGGTAAAATCAACCTTATCAGCTTCTGGAAATGGTGCCTTAGTGGTGATGAAAACCAGTAGAAATGAGGATTATGAGACATAATTCATCGTTTTGCGGAATGGATTAGATTTAATTTACCGAAGTCTGATTTGTGCTTGGGCTTAGATTTAGAAGATTACTTTACGGGAAAATGTGCTTGGGCTTAGATTTAGAAGATTACTTTACGGGAAAATTGGACTGTCGCGATTTCTGCAGGAATCAATTATCTGCTTGACAAATGTGTCCAGACAGAAATTCGTGTATGATACATAAAAATCAATAGGTTGGAGTAAATCCAATAAACTAAACAAGGAGGAAAGGATGGAATATCCATTTCAGGACATTGAAAAAAAATGGCAGAAAATCTGGCAGGAAAAGAGAATATTCAACGCTTTAGACAAGACTGACAAACAGAAGTACTACGTCCTCGCCATGTTTCCCTATCCGTCCGGCATCCTCCATTGCGGGCATGTCTCAAATTACTCCATCTCTGATGCAATTGCACGCACAAAACTGATGGAAGGCTATAATGTCCTGTCACCTATGGGCTTTGATTCCTTTGGTATGCCGGCAGAGAACTATGCTATCCAGAATAATTCCCATCCCAGATTGACAACCGAGGAGTGCATCTCTGCCATGCACAAGCAGTTCAACAGCCTGGGTTTCTGTCTGGATTGGGAACGGGAAGTCAGCACTTGTCGTCCTGATTACTACAGATGGGGTCAATTCCTGTTCAAGAAACTATATGAAAAGGGATTGGTTTACCGCAAAAAGAGCTATCAAAACTGGTGTTCTGACTGTCAGACCGTGCTTGCCAATGAACAAGTGGAAGACGGTTGCTGCTGGAGATGTGGCTCGCAAGTTACGCAGAAAGAACTGGAACAGTGGTATTTTAAGATTACTAACTATGCGGAAGAACTGCTGGATTTCAGCAAAACGATAGAGTGGCCGGAAAGGGTCATGACCATGCAAAAGAACTGGATTGGCAAGAGTTTTGGTACGGAGATACATTTTATTTTGGAAAACAGCCTGGATTCCTGCCTGCGCAGGAATGACAATGGGAAGGAGTTGATTAAGGTCTTTACCACCCGTCCTGACACTATCTTTGGAGTTACTTTCATGGCTTTGCCACCGGAGCATCCCTTTGTGCAGAGATGGCTGGCTGAAGAACCTGACAACAAGGCTTTGCAAGGCTTTTGCCATAAAGTAATCAATGAAGATAAAATCACCCGTACTGCCGAAGACACCACTAAAGAAGGAATCTTTTCAGGCAGGTATTGCACAAATCCTGTAAATGGTGACAAAGTGCAGATTTGGGTGACAAACTATGTTCTGATGGATTATGGCACAGGTGCCGTGATGGCTGTCCCTGCCCATGATCAGAGAGATTTTGAGTTTGCCCGCAAGTATAACCTGCCCATCAAGATAGTTATCCAAAATAAAGAGCAAGACCTTGCTTTGGAAAAAATGTCTGAGGCTTATATTGAACCGGGTTGGCAGGTAAATTCCGCTCAGTTTGAAGGCATGGAAAGCGAGACTGCCAAACAGGCTATCACAGATTGGATGACAGCTGAAAACATGGGAAAACAGACCGTGACCTACCGTCTGAGAGACTGGGGCGTTTCCAGACAACGTTTTTGGGGTAATCCAATACCCGTGATTTACTGTGAAGACTGTGGAACTGTGTTAGTTCCCGATGCAGATTTGCCGGTGCTGCTGCCTGATAATGTGCAGGTTGGTAAAACGACCCGTAATCCTTTGTTGTCAGTACCTGAGTTTGTGCAAACAATCTGTCCGCAATGTGGCAAGCCAGCACGCAGGGAAACTGATACAATGGATACTTTCGTGGATAGCAGCTGGTATTTTGCCAGGTATGCCGACCCCAAAAATGAAACAGAACCTTTTACAAAAGACAAGGCTAAATACTGGCTGCCGGTTGACCAGTATATTGGTGGAATTGAACATGCTGTCATGCACTTGCTGTATGCGAGGTTTATCCATAAGTTTATGCGTGATTTGGGCTGGGTTGACTGTGATGAACCGTTTGCCCGTTTGCTGACCCAGGGCATGGTGACCAAAGATGGTGCCAAGATGTCCAAGAGTAAAGGCAATGTGGTTGACCCGAAATACATGATAGACCGCTTTGGCGCAGACACACTGAGAGTCTATCTGCTGTTTGCTTCACCGCCTGAAAAGGATGTGGAGTGGAGTGACGACGGCGTAATGGGTGCTTTCAGATTTCTGAATAGAGTGTGGCGTTTGATTGAGAATTATAAAGATACAATCCGTAAGGGTTTGAGTTATTGCTCATCGGGCAGCGAATTGTCTGAACAGTTCAAGGATTTGAGATACAGCTCTCATCATACAGTCAAAAAGTGGCTGGACGATGTTGACAAAAGGATGCAATACAACACTGCCATTGCTGCTGTGATGGAGCATCTGAATAACGTGACAGCCATCCGGGAACCCAATAAGCTGAATGAAGCTGAACTGGCTGTCTTTGCGCGTGCTTGTGTAATCATCCCCAGAATGCTCTATCCCTTTGCCCCGCATATTGCAGAAGAATTGTGGCAACTGCTGGGCAACAAAACCTTACTGCACGAGTCAGGCATGCCTACATACAAACCCGAACATCTGATTAGAGAGACCATTTCCTATGTAATTCAGATTAACGGCAAGGTCAGGGGTAAAATGGATATCCCGGTTGACACACCGGATGAAAAAATCAGAGCAATGGCTCTGGAAATTGAAAACGTAAAGAAAACCATTGAGGGAAAAACTATCCGCAAGGTAATCGTTATTCCCAATAAAATGATCAGTATAGCAATATCCTGATTACTGTTCAGTTACATAATAGTAAAGGGCTGTCATGTTTATACCGGCAGCCCTTTTTTGTACTCGTGTAAAATTTGCTTGACTGCTTACATACAATTTAATATAATACGAAACATAAAAAAAAGGAGCTTTACACATGGAAATCAGTTTGGAAAGTTTCTATCGGCAGATATTTGATACAGCCTTAATAGCAATAGGCGTTACTGACTTGAATGGTAAATTTGTGATGGTCAATAATACCTGGTGTTCAAAACTCGGATACAGCGAACATGAGGCACAAGCTCTCTGCTTAAGTGATGTCACTCCGCAGGAAGATATTGATAATAGTAATACCAATTATGGCAAGCTTATCCAAGGTGAGATAAACAATTTCCGCAAGACGAGAAAATTCAAAAAAAAAGACGGCAGCAGCTTTTGGGCAAACCTGATTGTCTCTTCAATCAAAAATACAGATGATAAGATAATTGCCATATTGGGCATCTTCCATGACATTGACACTCATATTGAGAAAGAAAACAGCCTCATAGAAATAAACCATGCCCTGGAAGAAGTCAATGAAAGGTTGATAAAAGCAAATGCCGTAATCGTAAAAAAGAACGAAGAACTTCAATCTGCTTATAACCAAGTTGATGAGCTGTCCCGAACAGATAACTTGACCGGGTTACCCAATAGACGTCAATTGGATGAGCAACTCGCATTTGAAGTAAAACGTTCCATCCGTTCAAAACATGAGTTCTGCATCTGTATTGGAGACATTGACGACTTTAAGCTAATAAATGACAATTATGGGCATGACGTAGGTGATTTGGTATTGAAGGAATTAGCAGATGTCATCAGGAAATGCACCCGGACAACTGATTTAGCAGGTAGATGGGGCGGAGAAGAATTCATGTTTATCCTGCCGGAAACACCCAGCGTTGGTGCTTTGGTATTAATGGAGAGAGTTCGCCAAACTGTTGCAGATAGTAAAGTACTGAGAAACGGAGAGACAATCTCATTTACAATGACATTGGGATTTAGCACCTTCACACCCGATAGTGATCTGGAAGAAGTTGTTAGACAGGCAGATTTGGCACTATATGCCGGAAAGAAAAGCGGTAAAAACTTAGCCGTTTGCTACCGGAAGGAATTGGAAGTAATTCATTCCATAAAGAGTTGAATAAACTTTGCCGATAAATAAAAAGGGTCGCTAATCAGCGACCCTTTCCATTATGAGTTTCTTTTTATCTAAACGCTTTTGGGGAATCCGGTTTGCTTTTTGTTTCGCAATTCATGTAAGCTTTCCAGCTTTGAATTGATTACAAACGCTGCTTTGCCGAGATCAGGTTTCAGAATGTCCGGCTTGATTAGCAGTTCGGCAGATTTGAGGAATTCCTCAGCCTTTTGGTTCCAAACGATTGCTTCCGCCAGATTGGCAGATATCCAGTTCAGGTCAAAGGTTAGCTTCAATATCTGGTTAAAGAGGTCACTCTTGGCAGGGTTATTAAAGCTGGTTACGATTCCGACATTGGCAAGCGCTTTGCCTTCAATTTCCAGATAAGTGGGCTGCGGAAGCAGCAAATCGACCGGTGCCGTAACCTCAAAGAATGGCATCACTGCTACTTTGAAGGCTGTTTCATGCTTACATTCAGGATAGGCTCCATAACTGAAGATAAAATCAGCTTTTTCCTCACTTGCCTTAATTCCCAAAGCCAGCATTCCGGAGAGATTTGGCAAATCAGATGTCATCAGCACATTACACTCGCAAGTATTGACCAGGGCTGCTTTCTGCCACACATCATAGGCTTCTGCCTCAGTTAAATGATTGACATTATAGACAAACAACATATCCATTTCGACCTTAAGCTCATCCAAACCATTCAGAATCTCATCGGCAAAGTGATTGTAACCGCTTTCCACAGGCTTGACGAGGATTAGCTTTTTACCCTGACGCTGGTGCAAGCGGATTACCGTACGCAAAGTGTGGCTGATTTCTCCCACCACGACATAAGTGCTATATTTCTCTAACTGGTAGTAAGGTTTATCTGTTGGATAGGTATGCCAAAGGCTGTCTGTAAAAAGAGATTCGTAGCCATTGGAAGCCAAAAAACCGCCTGTGTTCTGAGCTATCTTCTTAAATAGCAGCATTTCTTCCAGAGTAACCATCGGAGTAACTTCAAAGCGCTTTCGTAGAGCACCTCTGAGATTGCCCTTAATCAAGGACACTGCCTCATTCCAGGGTATTGCTTTCCAGCCCTCAGACGTTTTCTGCATAGGCTGGGTCAGTCTTTCCTGGCTGAGCATACTCTGCCAGCCGAAGCGTCCGTTAAAGCAGATATTCCTGCCATTGAAACCTTCATTGATTACGTCCTTGTCATCGACTCCCGGTGTTGTGATACGCACGATACGGGTCGTTTCAGTTTCAACTTTAATGGAGCATCCGTTTCCACATAGTCCGCAACTCTGAATTATTGATTCCTTGGGCAGGGGATTAAGTTTATAATAGAGATTTCTATCTACTAAAGCACCGACCGGACAAACATTGATGCACTTTCCGCAGGATTCGCAACCGGTCTCGGTCAGACTAAATCCAAATTCAGGAGCGACCACAGTCGGGAAACCGCGATAGATGTAGCCCAGAACTGCTGCGCCCTGTATTTCTGCGCAAGTTCTGATACATCTTCCGCAACTGACACATTTATTGGCATCTCTCAAAATATAGGGATGCGTTGCATCAATAGGATGATGATTTACGCTGCCAAAGAACCGCAGCGGGTCAATGTCATAATCGGTAGCATACTTTCTCAGAAAACAGGTTTCATTGACCTGACATCCGCATTCCAGACAACGTTCTGCTTCTGTCTTTGCCTGTTCGATGGGAAAGCCAAGTTCCACTTCTTCAAAAGTGCTTTTAGCTTTAGGAATCTCGATTTCAGGCATCTGCGCCCGTGGACGGCAGTCAAACTGTTCATATTCCTTCTTGGAAATGTCTTTGATTTTGTGTCCTTTCTTGGAATCAAACCTTGCTTTGGGCGGCTGCATCGGCGTGCCCTGCAGGTATTTGTCTATCATCTCAGCAGCAGTTCTGCCATCGGCGATTGCTTCAATTGCAGTGGCTGCGCCTCGTCTGAAATCCCCGCCGGCAAAAACGTTCTTTAAGCCTGTGTACATATTGTCTTCATTCACAATAGCGGTTGACCAGCGGCTGATGGGAAAGATAGTGCCGTCAATATAGTTTTCAGGCTGGCTGAGAGCCTCAGTATCAGGAACCTGCGAGATGGCAGCAATGATATTGTCAAACTGCACGTTGAAGTACTCTCCGGTTGGCTCAGGACGTCTGCGTCCGCTGCTGTCCGGCTCTCCCAGCTTCATCTTTTCTATTTTTACTTCGTTTAGAACACCATTTACACCTATATACTCCACCGGGTTGGAAAGCATATAAAAGATTACACCTTCATGCTCTGAAGCTTCAATTTCAAAAGGCTCCGCCGGCATCTCTTCTTTGGTGCGACGATAGATTAAACTGACTTCTGCCCCTAAGCGGACAGAGGTTCTGGCACAGTCAATAGCAGTGTTTCCACCACCCACGATGGCTACTTTCTTGCCGAGTTTGGGAGTATTGCCCAAAGCGCAGGCTTTCAGAAAGTCCACTCCCAGGTAACAACCTTCCAAATCACTGCCCTTAACCGGCATTGGAACTGCTTTTTGAGCACCGATTGCCACATAAACGGCATCATATCTGCAACTGAGTTCATCCAGCCAGAAGTCCTTGCCCATGGCAGTATTGTATTGAATCTTCATGCCGTTGGAGCACATCAGTTCTATTTCTTTGTCCAGGATAGCTTTGGGCAGGCGGTATTCAGGAATGCCATATCTGAGCCAGCCCCCGGCAGCAGGAGAAGCCTCAAAAACGTCAACTTCATAGCCGCTGTTGGTAAGATAATATCCGCAGGTCAGCCCTGAAGGGCCTCCCCCGATAATGGCAATTTTCTTGCCTTGGGCAGGAAGTTTCTCCGGAACATAAGTCCAATAGTCATTCAAGTCTTCATCGGCTGCATAGCGTTTCAATTGTCTGATGGCAATCGGGTCTTCCACCAATTGGCGTCTGCATTCTCTTTCACAAAATGCCGGGCACACTCTGCCAATGGAAAGAGGCATAGGAAGTTTGTCTTTAATTACTTTGACAGCTTCGTGGTATTGACCATTGGCTATCAGAGACACATAACTTTGCACATCCACATGGTCAGGACAAGCGATTTTGCAGGGAGCTTCACAATCAGCATAATGGTCACTGATCAGCAGTTCCAGAGCCATTTTCCGTGCCTGATGAATATCTTCATTATCAGTGATAATTTCCATTCCGTCGGTCAGATAGGTTCCGCAGGAAGTGACAAAACCTCTGCGTCCTTTTACTTCGACCGCGCAAACCCAGCAGGAACCGTAGGGTCTGAGCTCTTCATCATGGCAAAGAGTGGGGATTTCGATCCCGTTTTTCTTCGCCACATCCAGGATAGTCATGCCGGTCTGGGCAGTGACTTTATTTCCGTTTAAGGTTACTTCAATCTTTGGCATTATTTCACTCCCTATACCTTTGTAACTGCTTTGAATTTACAGCTTGTATAACAAGCGCCGCATTTGACGCATTTGCTCTGGTCAATGATATGAGGCTGTTTGACAGCTCCACTGATACATTTTACAGGGCATTTGCGCGCACAGGCTGTGCAGCCGATACACTTGTCTGGGAGAATCTCAAATTTGAGCAATGCCGTGCAGCTATGAGCCGGACATTTTTTATCTACAATGTGAGCCAGATACTCGTCTCTAAAATATCTTAGCGTAGTCAGAACAGGATTGGGAGCAGTCTGTCCCAGTCCGCACAGAGAACCTTTGATGATATTGACAGCCAGTTGTTCCAGCTTTTCAATATCAGCCATCTCACCCTTGCCTTCTGTGATACGAGTGAGAATTTCCAGCATTCTGCGGGTTCCGATACGGCAGAAAGTGCACTTTCCGCAGGATTCATTCTGAGTAAAGTTTAGAAAGAAGCGGGCTATATCAACCATGCAAGTTTCTTCATCCATAACAACCATACCGCCTGAGCCCATGATAGCACCGGTTTTGTTAATGGAATCATAATCCACGGTTGTTTCCAGCAAACTGGCTGGAACGCAACCTCCGGAAGGACCGCCCAATTGTACACCTTTGAACTTCTTGCCATCTTTGATACCGCCACCGACTTTATAAATTACGTCGTGCAAAGTCATACCCATAGGAACTTCTATCAAACCACTGTTTGCAATCTTTCCTGCTAAAGCAAAGACCTTTGTACCGGGAGATTTCTCGGTTCCGAATTTACGGAAAGCATCTGCTCCGTTTGTGATAATCCAGGGAATGTTTGCCCAGCTTTCCACGTTATTGATATTGGTGGGTTTGCCCCATAGACCTGATTCTGCCGGGAAAGGAGGACGGATGGTAGGCATGCCGCGTTTGCCTTCAATGGATTGCATCAAAGCTGTTTCTTCGCCACAAACAAAAGCGCCGGCACCTTCTTTGATATGCAGGTCAAAATTGAAGCCTGTGCCCATTATGTTGAGCCCCAGGTATCCTTTGGCTTCAGCGTCAATCAAAGCCTTTCTCAGGTGTTTGATAGCCATCGGATATTCTGCACGTACATAAAGATAACCTTCATCAGCGCCCATAGCGTAAGCACCTATAATCATGCCTTCAATAATGGCATGCGGGTCGCCTTCCAAAGTTGACCTATCCATAAATGCGCCAGGATCGCCTTCATCAGCGTTGCACACCACATACTTTTTGTTGCCTCTGGCATTAAAAGCAAACTGCCATTTCATGCCGGTGCTGAAACCTGCGCCACCCCGACCGCGTAAACCTGATTCTTTGACAATATCGATGATGTTTATGGGTTTCATACTCAGAGCTTTTCGGAGTGCCTGATAACCACCCTGAGCTTCATAATCTTCCAAACTTTCAGGGTCTATAACTCCGCAATTGCGCAAAACTATTCTTTGCTGATTAGCAATCAGTTCATTGTGCACAGCGGGTTGATGTTCATGCAGGATTATGTTGTTATATTCCAGTGTGTTATTTAGATAGCCGTCCAGAATGTTTTTAATGTCTTTGGATTCCACTTTGCCCAGCATGATTTTGGGTTTTCCGTCTCCGCTGAGTTCCAAAACAGGTTCTTCAAAGCACATCCCGATACAGGCTGTCTTTTCTATTTTGACGGACAGATTGTTATCATTTACCACTTTCTTTAGCTCAGTCCAGACTATGTCTGCACCAGCAGCAATGCCACAACTTCCCAGTCCCAATTTCGCAGTTATCTTTTCCATCTTTATGCCTTTGCGAATTTGCCAATTACAGCGGGAATGGCTTCAGGTGTAAGTTTTCCATAGGTCTGGTCGCCAATCATAATAACCGGAGCCAGTGAACAACAGCCCAGACAGGCAACTTCCAACACTGTAAACTGTGTATCCTCGGTAGTGTCAGCTTCGCCTTCCAGTTTCAGATGTTCTTTGATGGCATTCAAAATTCCATTTGCACCTGAAACATGGCAGGCTGTGCCTTTACACACACGCACGATGTATTTGCCTTGTGGTTTGAGGCGAAACATGGAATAAAAGGTTGCAACTCCAAAGATTTCCGCGGCTGAAACGCCCATCTGTTCCGAAACGTATTTCATCGTCTCTTTTTTCAGATAGCCTTCCAACTGCTGAACTTCCTGTAGGAGTGGGATTAAAGCGCCGTGTCTGCCTTTGAATTTGGACAGAATGGCATCCAGTTCTTGCCGTGAATTCTGCATGGCAACTCCTTTTGTACTTTTATTTACTATATATATTTAATTACTACTGTTAATGTGTTATCTTATATCTATCAGACAGAGTTATACCACAAAGTTGACAGTATCTCTGACTGGATGGCAATTTGCTGCTAATTACTTAAATGTCAATGGAAATCTTAGTTAGGTTACTCTACCGGAAACCCTACCGGTGCCAGATAAACAACGAATTCATGCTTGCCATCGAGTTCCATTAAAGCATCGACTTTTTCCTGATTATACGAAGCTATACCGCAGGTACCTGCTCCGATGGATTCACAGGCAAGATAGAGGTTTTGGCAGATATGTCCCGCTTCTATCAGAATATCTTTACTCGCAACATACGAATATCTCCATTCGGTACGGTATGGAACCACTGCCCAATAAAAACAGACAGAGCTATATCCGCAGAACTTCTGTTCTGAACAGTATTCTGCCACTTTATCCATGAGATTATCATCCTTTTTAATGAGCAAAAGCTTGTGCCCGAAAGGCAGATATCTATAGATTCCGGGTTCCAGACCTGTTACATGATGCACCGAGAGATAAGTCTCAAACGGTTGTCTGGCTCCTCCGGAAGGAACTGTCTTGAAATGAGTACTGCGTTCCGGAACTTCCTTGCGAATACCTTGGGTTGACCAAAGCAGATAAGATAATTCTGCCAGACTCAACGCTCGCTCTGAATATTTCCGTTTACTTGCTCTATCGCTAATACAGGTTCTGATACCAGACTTAGATAAATTAGCATCAGAAGGAGAAGGTAAGTCAATAGTCAATGCTCCTTCCGGAACTGCCTTTTGCTGGGAAGGCTGTGCTTCGCCCAGCATTTGGTCCGAAAGTACGTCAGGGCTATCGTGTTTCATCCAGTTACGCCTGATCTGAGTTAATTTCTTAGCTTTGAGTTCCTTTTGATGATAAACTTCCATCAAAGCCGGAACCTTATCCAGATAGGCATCGATTTTCTTGGATGCAAAATCTAAATCAATCACAGTCTGGATTTCAATAATATGTGACCTGACCCATCCTGATTCAGCAGCAATCAGTTTTCTACATAATGTTTCCAGCTCGTCTTCAGTCAGGTCTTTGATAAGATTGATAAAACAAAACACATTTTCTTCTTCATTAAAGGTACAATTGTAAAACTCCATCCTTTCTTTAAGGTTGAGTCCGCTAAATCTTTCTATGCATATGTTCATTTTTGTCTCTCCATCAGTTTATAATGGTTATTTTCTTAAATAGTTTTTGTCCATTTAAATTAGCAGAAATCATATATATGCCCGATGGCAATAGTTCACCATTCTTACTTTTAAAATCAAATTGCTTTTTGAATTTACCGGTAGGATAGTACTCATCCATTAAAGTACAAATTCTCTGTCCTTTGATATTGTAAATCTCCAGTTTGGCTTTGCCTGCTTGCTTTACATCCAGATTAATGTTCAGTTCACCTTTGCCTGGATTTGGATAGAAAGTAAAATCAAAGCCTGCTGGCTGGCTGACGGTATCATAATCAATTTGACCATTCAGCATATCCAGTTTTGCCAGATAATAACCACCCTCTGCCATTCTTCCGCCTATCAGAATGAAACTGTCTTCTGCAGAATAAGCATGATTGAGACAATTCTTGCCAAAGTTTCCCACGCCGGGCAATTCCCTTGTCCATAAGAGAGTTCCCAATGTGTCAATCTGAGCGACAATCTGCTTTCCATCTTTCACATAGGCAAAAGATATACGGTCACCCCAGACATCTAATGGGATTGCGCCGACAAACCCGTCCAGAGGTAGTGAATAAATCTCCTGAAGGCGGCGGGACTGATATTTGGCAATATGCAGTGTCTTTCCCATGTCCTGATAGGAATTGATAATTGGTCCGGTATAGTCAGGACGCCGATATGCCATCAAAGGAGCTGTGAACATCGGAACTTGCGAAGCATCTGCCGCATTTGTAAAATCTTGTTGCCAAAGCAGATTGCTGTCTGCATCCACCAACATTATTCTGCCTTTCCAACCGCCTGCCTGCCCGATTGCCAGATATCCTTCATCCACTCTGGCAAGTCCGGAAATGTGAATCAAGCTTGGAAAGTAAACCACATTTAAGCTTTCATTATATCCAAACTCGTCAGCTTCAATCGCAAAACCAGTATAAGCTCCGTTCATAATTGCTCTGCCCCCAATCAGATAGTCCTCAGAGGGCCAAAGCGGATGATAGACATAACCCATGACAGTGGGAAATTCCACAATCGTGTCTAATGAATCAGGGAGATAAATACCGTTAAAATACGCAGAATTGCTTTGGTCTGTATAGCCATATTGCCAGTTGAAAAAGTAAAGTTGCTGCTCTGATGAGAATTCTATGGTCGGTGTCATCAGCTTATTACCCCAAAGGTTTAGCGCACAAACCCCGGAAGAAATATCCAGAGGTTCTCCCACAAAAGCAGTGGAATAATCTTCAGTCAGCTCACCTTCAGCATTGATGCCTTGTGTCCTTGTAAAGAAAGTGCTGAATTGCGTGTTAAATCCTTCCAAAACTATAATTGTAGGATTTGCATATCTGCTGCAAATAGTCCTGACATTGGTAATTGTTTCATTCGGATTATCATAGCTCTTCAGAAAAGAGCCTGTTGCAAATAGCGGTATTGAGCTAAGCAGTATCAATATGATGAATATCAGATTTGATTTAACGATTTTCTTCATCTTGCTGCTATACTTTTATGTTATATGATGAGGCGCTTTCCGTCTCTAAAGATTTTTGCAATAGCAACAAAGATGATGAGGATTTCCAAGCGGCCCAGAAACATTCCGATTGTTTCTGTCCAGATAACAGGCAAAGGCATTTTAACTGATGTTATTCCCACTGAAAGCCCACTATTGGATAGAGAACTGGCAAATTCGAAAGCTGCGTCTCTGACGCTGTATCCATAGGCAGAAGTAATGCAAACTCCAAATATATAGACACCGAAATATGCAGTTAAAAAGAGAAACAAAAATTGGATGATTCCGTTGGAAATAAACAACTTTTTATCTCCCCACCAATATGAAAGGCGCACAATTCTTCCCGCCGGACTGGTCATTTCTTTAAGGATTTGGACAAAGCTCTTATACATGAAATACAAACGGTATTGTTTGATGCCACCGGCAGTGGAATTGGTTCCACCTCCTATCAGCATCAGAAGTGTCAAAATCAATAAGCCAAATTCTGACCAATGCGTATAGACCGTGGATGTAAACCCTGTTGTCGTCAAGGCAGAGACCGTTTCAAACAAAGCTATTCTGAATCCTTGTGAGACAGAACCGTAGAGTTTTACTGTCAAAAGCAGCATCAAAGATATGGTAGCCAAAGGTAATAAAATCATCTGCACTTTGACTTCACCATTTCTGAGAAACTCTTTGATTTTACCACCAAACAGGATATAGGCGTTCAAAAAGTTCAAGTTGCCGACAATCATTAAAACGATGGACACTGCTTCAATTGGCACTGATTTATACCAAGCGATGCTTTCAATGTGTGTGGAAAAACCTCCGGTTGATAAAGCTGCAAAAGTATGGATGACAGAGTCAAACCATCCCATACCAACTATTTTATAAGCAAGGATACCGACCACAGCGTAAGCAGTGTAGATGACCATCACAATTCTGGCGGAGTGACGAATTTGCGGAACCAATAAATCTGCTTTCCCTTCAGCCTGAGTTAATCCGGCACCCGTAAAGCCATTTGCCAGGCTAATCAGAAATATGGCTATACCAGCTCCACCGGCATATTGCATGATGCTGCGCCACAGAAAGAGCATTTTGGTACATATATTAAAATCTATCAAAGACAAACCGGTGGTAGTATATCCACTCATTGCTTCAAAGTAAGCATGAGAAAAGCTGAGACGGTTCAATTGCATAAACGGTATGGCAGACAAGGCACACATCACTATCCAGGTGAATGAGATGGAAACAGCAGCTTCTTCATAAGTCATGGCATTACTGCCATGTTTACCTATCAGTTTATCAAACACAATGTATAATAACAACGCCAGTAAAGCCGGGAAAAGGAATGCTCCTGCATCGTGCCTTTCGGATTGGTCGAAGATAAGGTAAATCAGTGGTGTTAACAATAACCCGCACATCACCAGCATCATGGAACCAAAGTAGTGGAGGATTTTCCTGTAACTGTCTATTAAAAGCTTAAAACGTACCGGTATCAAAATAACCCCTACAAAGACGAACCCGTTATCATCCTGATTACTTTGGAATGGTTTTCCGGAGTACTCAGCACCATAATTTTGTCCCCATCCAAGAGGATGGTCTCCCCGTTGGGAACGATAACTTTATCATCCCTGATAATACTCACCAAAAGAGATTGGTCAGGTCTGTCGAGTTGTTTCAATTTAGTATTGAGAATTGGGCTGGTGCTGTTAAGTTTAAATTCCGTGAGTAATATTTTGCCTTCCTCAGTCGGAAACACAGAAATGATTTCATCCATCTGCACGCTTTGTTCAATCATTTGAGAGATTATCTCGGTCGTAGAAAAAGCTTTGCAGCCCAATTGATTAAAGATAGGCGCGTTTTCCGGGTCATTGACCAAAGCCAGTGTTTTTGATATGCCAAATTCCATCTGAGCTAATTGCGAAATAACCAGATTTTCTTCATCCCGGGGTGTGACAGCCACAAGCAAATCACAATAGTAGGCATCAGCATCTCTCAATATATCAGGTTCGCTGGCATCGCCGACAATTATGGTTGCTTTTGTCCTGCGTGCCAGGTCTTCAGCTTCATCGGATTTTGTAGTAATAACCGTAACTCTATAGCCTTTGGAGATAAAACTCTTAGATAAGAAATAAGGTAACCGGCCTTCTCCGGCAATGATTATATGCATAGTTTCCTCATATTTCCGTTTGCTTGATAAACTCATCTGCAGAAAGTATTATCGGGCAGATTGTGCTGATATTCATATTCTTATAGACAATTTCACGCTTGGGGTCATAGACTCTTGCCATAACTTTTGGCACCCTAAAGATATTCCTGGCAATCTGTGCCACCATGAGATTGATATTGTCATTATTAGTGACTGCTAAAAACAAATCTGCTTTATCAACTTTGGCTTTTTGCAATACAGATATTTCTGTAGCATCTCCTTCAATGGTAAAACCGCTGAAGTCACTGCTCAGACTCTCAAATGAGTCTGGATTATTGTCAATTATCACGATGCTGTGCCCGATTAAACTGAAACGATTAACCAGAATCGAACCCAGCCTGCCACAACCTACAATAATAATATATTTGTGCTTCATAGGTTACTCTCGTACTTTCAATGTTGCCATCAAATCCAGTAAACTGGCGGAATTAGCTTCCATCGAGGTAATCCGTTTCAGATTTTCCAAAGCAGGATTGTAATATGCGTCAAATTTAATTGCCATCTGATATGCCTGTGCCGCAGCTATGTTATCTCCCAGCACTTCATTGATTGCACCCAAAAGGTTATATGCTTCTGCAGATTCAGGTTTTTGAGCAATGGCTTTCTTGATCACAACATGAGCTTTCTGATACTCTCTTGACTTGATATGCAACTTGGTTAGTTCAATAAATTCTTGATATTCCGCTACGTTTTGCTCCGTGTACAAACGCCTGGCAATTACCTTGCGGACAATATCCCGCAGCACTTCCGGCTCCAGTGGTTTGGGCACAAAATCCACAGCTCCGTATTTCATCGCCTGAACTGCATTTTCAATTGAGCCATAAGCAGTTATCATAATCACATTGACAGGCGTTTGAGTTTCTGATATTTGTTTTAGAATTTCCATGCCGTCAATCCCCGGCAATCTAATATCCAAAAAGACAATGTCCCATTCTTCGGTTTGGAGTTTTTTCAATCCTTCTGTTCCATCATGACACTGCTCAACCTTGTAAACTGTTTTCGAAAAAGTAGCTGCTATGGTTTTTGCTATATTGATTTCATCTTCAATGATCAGCATTCTGACTTGTGACATGTCAACCTCCTTATAAAAGCTAACTTTATGGTCTAACCGATGGGTAGTGTAAATGAGAAAGTGCTGCCTTTCCCGGGTTCTGATTCAACCCAAATTGTCCCACCATGCGCCCGCACGATTTCTTTGCAGATAGACAATCCCAGACCGGTTCCGCCGGTATTAAGATATGAGGCTACCTGAAAAAACTTATCAAATATCTTGTTCTGAAATTCATAAGGAATGCCTATTCCGTTATCTGCAACGCTGATTTGGATATATGCCCCGGTTTGAATTGCCTTTATCACAATCTGACCATCTTGGGGGGTAAATTTGATGGCATTACTCAAAAGGTTTGTCATAATCCAGGCAAGCTTGCTAAAATCTCCCCGCACTTGCAGTTCCGGTTCCAGTTTACTTTCAATAGTAATATTTTTATCCTGTGCCATAGTGATAAAGCTATGCAGGGTTTTGGATATTATGCTTTCGACTGATATATTCTCAAAGCTAAAGTCTATCTTACCAGCCTCAATCTTGGAAATGTCCAGTAAATCACTAATCAAGGCTTTGAGTCTTTGAGTGTCCTCCACCGCTATCTGCAAAAGTTCCTTTTCCGCATCATCCAGCTTGCTTTCCGCAGTTTCTTTGAGCAGGGCGATACTCATACTCATGCTGGTCAGCGGGGTTTTCAGCTCATGAGAAGCTATCATCAGAAATTCACTTTTCAGCTTATCCAGTTTTTTTAGATGAGTAATATCTGTAAACAAAATCATCACGCCAATCAAAACTCCCGATTGCTGGAAAACAGGTGTTAAGTTGAATTGCAGATATTGCTTATTACTGTTGATTTCATTTACCAGAATATTCTGACCTTCTGTAAAAACCGGAGATTTTCCCTGCAAAGCGGTATCCTTGATAAATTCAAACAGCATTTCCTGCCTGATCAGCTCCAGAATATGTTTGCCCTTGCAGGTTGCAGGGTCTGAGCCAAAAAACCTGGCTCCCGACAAATTGACATTGGTGATATGATAGTCTGTATCCAGTAGAAATAAGCCATCATCCATGTTTTGCAGGATTGCTTCATTGATTTGTTTCTCTTTGAGGATGGTGCGGATATTCATTTCGTGATATTCGCTGAGTTTTTGAGCCATGTGATTAAACTCACTGCTCACAATGCCGAGTTCATCATTGGAATGATACTCTATTCTGGCGGTATAATCGCCGTTGGCAACCTTGCTCAGAGCATCAAGCATATTTTTGAGAGGACGCACAATAATCGAAGACAAAGACAAGCTGAAGATGATAGCCAGCATTATGCCCAGTATGCCAATCAGGATTAGGGTAAAAGTCGCTTTATGGGCAATCAGTTTAGCTCTATTGCTGGATTTGAACATAGTAGCCTGGTTGACCTGCATAATTTGCTTGCAATAGTATCTGACGTTGTTCAATTGCGGTCTGACCAGGTTGATGAGGTGAGTGTTTTTTTCTACTATCGTAGTAAAATTGCGCTCTGTTAAAGCTTGGATATTAATCAAATATTGACGGTAAGACTGTTCCAGCTTCAAAGCTGATTCAGCTTCACCTTTTTCAGTGATATTGCCTTTTTCGATAATCAGCCAATGCTCAAACCGCAGCTGTTCATCCATCATTGCTTTTTGATTTTCCGGTTTATTGTGGGGTGAAAAGTCACTCAGCATGCGGTAATGCTGTTCAATCGCATCCAACATCTGATTTGTAGCTTCGATGCTCATGTAATTTTGTTTGAGAATAGCGTCGCTTGCTTTGCCCAGTTTGAGCAAACTGGTGAGTGACACTGCAAAGATGATCAGCAGGATAATCATCACCATTCCAAAACCCAAAAGGATTTTTTCCCGGAGATTTAACCTGATTAAGGGTTTCATGACGTTAGTACTTTTTGAACTACTTGCCTGATGTCAGAGGGTGCAAAAGGTTTTTCCAGAAAGTCCATCGCACCTTCTTTCATGGCTTCTACAGCGGTTTGAATTGAGCCATGGGCACTGATAATTACAACTCTCATATCAGGATAGAGGTTTCGAACTGTCTTCAATATATCCATCCCATCAATTCCGGGTAACTTCAGATCAAGCAGCATTAAGTGATATGATTGTTCTGTCAGCTTTGCCAAAGCTTCTTCACCGTTTATCGCATCATCTATTGCCATATCAGGCGATTCCAAGCATCTTTTTACGGTCAGGCGGATGTTTTTCTCATCATCCACAACAAGTATTTTATGCATATTTGCCTCAATTTATCTCCTGTTTAAATACCTTTAATCCTTTGTCAAGCTAATTACTACCTGCAGTTAGCCTTAACCATTGTCACAAAAGCACTTAGTTACATTGCCCAGCTCATGGGTGATAATTCTTGCTCCTTTCCTCCTCAGTATCAAGCGTAAGTCAAGCGTAATATTATTACGCTTGACTTACGCTTGATACTGAGGAGGAAAAGTGAGGAAAGAGAATATTTGCTTGACGAATTTTGACCAAATCTGAATCTATCCATAAGAACAAATTTAATAGAGGAAATATGGAAGAGCACAAGCAGGTAGTCACTTCGTATGGTGAGGTCTTGGAAAATGCGGTGAGATTTCATTATTATTTAAAGAATAATGAAAGCATAGTTCAAAAGCTGAGCCAATATACGCACTGGTATTATTTTCCTGAGAAGGATAGCTTTGCTCCGAGCTTGTTTATTGGTTACAAGGACAATACTTACAATTCTGAACCCTCTCATGGGGGTGATGGTCGTGAGACAGAAAAAGCACTTGCCAAATTCTTCCTGAAATTGAAGCCCAGACATGAACAACAGGACTATTTTATCAATGATTTATACAAAAAGCTGACACATTTGCTGAAGCAACATAATAAAAACCTCAAGCGCAATGCCGTAATCCATATCCGCAAAGATGAAACCCTCTAAAGACTGAGTATTTACCATCGCTAAACCAAAAATTAAATGCCAATTCCTGCACCGGGTCACAAAACCTTCCCGCTATATAGACCACGAGCTAAACGCTTGTCACAAAGACTTTAATGCAGCAGAAGTGAAAGTCTGCCTGGCGTTTCCCGATGTGTATGAAGTGGGGATTTCGCATCTGGGACTCAAAATACTCTATACCATTATCAATAAAATCGCTTATGCCATGGCAGACCGGACTTATCTCCCCTGGTTGGATGCGATTGATGTTATGCGCGAAGAGAAAATTGCTCTCTTTGCAATTGAAGGCAAACAAAAGGTTTGGGATTTTGACTTGGTGGGGATAACGCTGCAGTCGGAGCTGAACTTTACTAATATATTGGAACTATTGGATTTATCTGGGATTCCGATACGTGCTGTTGATAGAAATGATGACGACCCGATAGTCATTGCAGGCGGTCCGTGTGCCAGTAATCCACTACCTTTAGCACCTTTTATAGACGGATTTCTGATTGGCGAGGGTGAGGATGCGATTGGGGAAATTGTTGAGATAATACGTACTTATAAACAAAACCTGCCTGAAGGCAGAACTACAAACGACAGCAGAGTTTCAAGCTTCTTGGAGTCCACATTGCCTAACGCCAACTTTATTGACTTGCAAAACTCAAGGCAATCTGGACTTCATGAAGCGACCATCTCTTTAAAACTAAACAACATACGAGATATGAAGTCCAAGCTTCCCTCAGACAATATCTCAACAATAAATGCGTCCGGAAGCATGGACTCCAAATCTCTTTTGCGCAGGAATGACTTACTTTTAGAGCTTTCTCAAATCAAAGGTATGTATGTTCCGCAAATACATGATAAATTGATAGCGGAAGACGCTGCCTTCAAAATCAAAATCAGAAAGTATGAAGGCTTTTCCAACCACGAAAAAGTGCATGCACCGCAACTGATGCCATGGCAACTGGCAACGCATAACCGCTATGTGGCAGAAATTATGCGAGGCTGCACTCGCGGTTGCAGATTTTGTCATGCCGGCTATTTTTACCGTCCGGTCAGGGAGCGCAAACCGGAAGATATACTGGAAGCACTTTTGCAAGAAATCGAAGCTTACGGCTGGGATGAAGCAGGATTGACCAGCCTGTCCAGTAGCGACTACACCTGCATCAGACCGCTGTTGGAAGCAATGCTGAAAAAAGTTGACCAGCAGAAAACGCATGTCTCTCTTCCCTCGCTGAGAGTGGATTCTTTTGACAATACCCTCATCGGATTATTGAAAGAAGTGGGTCGGGAAGGATTGACCATTGCACCCGAAGCAGGCAGCCAAAGACTGCGGAATGTCATCAATAAAAACCTGACTGAAGCTGATATTCTGCATGGGGTGAATATCGCCAAAGAACTTGGCTGGCAAAGGATTAAGCTCTATTTTATGATTGGCTTGCCGTTGGAAACAGAGGACGATATCCAGGGGATAATTGATTTAATCAAGACAATTTTGGCAGAAACAGGCAAACGTTTCCAGATAAATATTTCCCTTTCCCCTTTTGTACCAAAGGCTCACACTCCCTTTCAGTGGGTGCCGATGCTCAGACCGGAAGAGCTTTTGCGCAGGGTTTTTTTGATAAAACATGCTTTTCAACGCTATAAATATATCAAAATCAGGTACCATACAATTGAAAGCTCTCTGCTGGAAGCGGTGCTTTCCAGAGGAAATATCCAATCAGCTGATTTAATCGAACACGCCTGGCAAGCCGGCGCAAAATATGACGGTTGGAATGAGAGTTTTGACTGGAACAAGTGGACACAAGCTGCTGCAGAAACAGGATTTGAAATTGAATCAGCCTTTACAGAAATACCTATGGAAAACCGCTTACCCTGGGATTTTGTCGGTTTGGGCATTGAGAAAAGCTGGCTACAAGCGGAGTGGGAAAACGCAAAACGGGAAATCACTTCCGAGGATTGCAGAAATGGCTGCATCGGTTGCGGGGTTTGCAATGAAGAATTGGGTATGCAGAGGACAGAGGCTGCTGAGGATTTTACTAATTCCTTGTCTGCTATCCCGATGCCCGAAATCAAGGAAGACCCCGGCACAAAATCCACTTTTATCAAAAGCTGGCATTACCGTTTGATTTATGAAAAGGGTGGTGACTTCCGGTTTGTGGGGCATTTGGATTGGATGCGCATGGTTTTTCGCCTGATGAGCCGTAGTAAACTGCCGATTGTTTATACGCAAGGCTTTAATCAACACCCCAAAATCAGCTTCAGTCCGGCTTTGGCAATCGGTGTAACCGGAGAAAATGAATACTTTGATTTCCACACTTCAGCAGATTATGATACAGAAGATTTGGAGACTGCGCTTAAACCATTATTTATAGAAGGTTTGAAGCTAAACGCAGTTTGCAGGCTGGCTGATACCGACCGGGATGTGCAACCCGTCGGGGATGAAATAGTAATCGAATTCCCGCTTGAGATTTATGCCGAAATAAGGCTTAAATTGAATGAGTTTGATAAAATGGATTGCTTCCCCTGGCAGATTATCAAGAAAGATATCCCGCGCAAGTATGACCTGAAGCAGGTGGTTATAAACATAGAATTATTTGATGATACAATCAAGCTGAGCAAGCTTCTGAAAAGCCCGAATATTTATGATTTGCTGGCAGCTATACTGGGTGTCGCAAAAGATGATTTGCATGGCTGGGAGATACGTAGAGCAGGTTTTAATACTCTATAAATGACATCGATTTATGAAGTTCGTCATTCCTGAGAAGACAGGAATCCAGTACATTAGAAAGCGAAACGAAGTGTAGCGATAAGATGCAGAAATAAGAAAAAGAGCGTAGATTCCTGCCTTCGCAGGAATGACTAATCTGGCAATTTGAACACCCAAAAACTATCCTACGCAGCTTTGGAATGCTACGCTACAAGTTGCCGAAAGTCTCCGAACTTGCGAAAGAATTTTACGTAGCATTGGAATGCTACGCTACTTTATATTCTGCCGGATTGCTTCATAGAGAATAACGGCAACTGAATTTGAGAGATTGATAGAACGGATTTTACTGCTCATCGGGATGGTTATACAGCGGTCTGGATATTTCTCCAAAAGACTCTCTGGCAATCCCCTCGACTCAGGACCAAAGACGAAATATTCCTCAGACTTATAGTTTTTTTCCAAATATGTATGGTTCGATTTTGTCGTACAAAAGTAGAGCTGGTCGATTGGAACTGAGTCCAATATGGCTTCAATACTGTCGTGAATAACTAAATCAAGCTCATGCCAATAATCCAAACCTGCCCTTTTGAGGGACTTATCATCCATGAGAAAACGGAAAGGTTTGATTAAATGCAGCCTGGAATTGGAACCAACACAAAGTCTGCCAATATTGCCGGTATTGGCAGGAATTTCAGGTTGATACAATACGATATTGAAAGAGGGGGATTTTAGTTCAATCATTAGATAGGTAGCTTTTCTATAAAGGGCTGAGTGAAAACAGCCTGGACCAGAAATCCAGCCAATTGGTCAGGTTTTCCAAAGGGTTTTCCGGTTTCAGATTATCATTAACGGTAACGGCAGTGAAGGGAGCAAAGGAAAATTGGGTGGGCAAAGGAGTGGATTCATTGGCAGGATAAATTCCCAAATCGTAAGCCACATACTTTTGGATTTCCGGCGAAAGCAGATAGGTCAGAAAGGCTTCTGAGAGTGCTTTTCGTTTGGCTTTTATGGGTATGGCAGCAGCTTCTATATAGAGAAAACTGCCTTCTTTCATCAGGGAAGCCTTGATGGGCACAGGGTTGGTCTGCGTTTCCAAAATCCAGGCAGGTGTGGTTGTAAATCCGATAGCCATGCCGCAGGCTTGGGAGTTTAGGGTTTGTAAAGCGTCCTGCCAGGTGTCTTTGCCGGTATAAATATTCTTTTTGATGCTTTTCCAGAACTGCTGGTAGCCATCATTGCCAAACAGAGCAATTGTCCAATAGAGCGCAGCTCTGCCAATGCCTGAATTTCTGGGGTCGCAAATCACGATTTGATTTAGGAAACGGGCATCCTGCAATTCACCGAAGGATTCGGGAGGCTGCGGGATTTTCTGTTCATTGTAAAGCATGGCGAGATAGCCGTATCCATAGGGAATCACCCGATTCTGAGGGTCAATGATACTGGCGCTATTGACAGGATGCTTTTGGAGGACAGTGGAAGCTGAGAAAGCTTCATAAGCAGCACTGTCATTGAAGAAACTATTGTCAATGCCCAGGATAATGTCATACTTGCGGGCTGATTTGGGGTCTTTGATATACTCCATCAGCTCAGAACTGCCTGCACAGGAAATGACTTCCACTTTGCAACCACTTGCCTGCTCGAAAGTAGGAATAATCCGCTTCAGAAAACCGGTTTGCCTAATTCTGTCGATGGTTAAAATGGTGAATTGCTTGCCGGGCTTAGTTTTGGCGATTTTATCAGTATCAGCTTTATTATTGCAGCTGCAGAATAGCATCAGAAGCAGGCAAAAAGTCACAATTCGGAGTATAAAAAAAGCAAACTCAGGGGTTTGCTTTCCGTTCAAACAAAGCTTTGAGGCAGTTTTCAACTATTCCCGCCAAACAGCAGCCAGGCAACAGTGAAATCCATAATCAGGATGAGGATGGCAGAATAGACGACGGTTTGGGTTGTAACTTTGCCCACGCCTTCTGCCCCACCGGTTGCTCTGGAACCTGCAAAACAGCCTATGGAGGTAATAATCAAACCGAAAAAGATGGATTTAACCAATCCGCCCCACAAATCTGAAGGCATAAAGTAGTTTTTCATACTGGTAAAAAACGTGTGAAAATAGATTCCATAACGCAAAAAGGTGAAAAACCAGGATGAGACAATTCCAATCAGATTGGCATAAATGGTCAAAAGAGGGAAGACAATCAGACCGGCTATGATGCGGGGTAAATATAAAAAATCAGCCGGTTCGACGGAGAGGGTTTTCAAGGCATCAAGCTGCTCGCTGACATTCATGGTGCCAATTTCGGCTGCAATACTGGCTCCAACTTTTCCGGTCAGCACCAAAGCTGTCAGCACAGGTGCCAGCTCTATCATAGTGGATTTGCCGACTAAAACACCGATAAACGCCACGGGAATGTAGCCCTGGGTTTGATAAACAGCTTGCACAGCTGTTACCAATCCCGTAAAAGCTGCAGTAATTGTAATTAAGATTAGAGAATCAAATCCTATGCGGTACATCTGCCTGACAAGTTCATTGCGACGATGCGGTAATTTTGGCAGATAACGGAAACATCCGTATAGAAAGAGAAAAAAGCTCCCGACCTGGGAAAGCCAATCAGAAATCATGCGTGGTATCGAGATTACGGAATAGGGTAAATTCTCTGACAAAGCCCAGTTCTATCGAACCTGTAGCTCCGTGACGGTTTTTGCTGATGATAATCTCTGCAATTCCGGGTTTATCTGATTTCTCGTTATAGTAGTATTCGTCACGATAGATAAACATGACCAAGTCCGCATCCTGTTCTATAGCACCGGATTCTCTCAAGTCAGAAAGACGGGGTCTTTTGTCATCGCGGGATTCCAGAGAACGGTTTAACTGCGACAAGGCTACCACGGGTATCTTCATATCCTTGGCTAAAATCTTTAGAGCTCGGGAGATTTCGGAGATTTCCTGCTGGCGGTTGTCTTTGGTTTTCAGGGATGTCATCAGTTGCAGATAGTCGATGATTATTAAGTCCACTCCGTTGAGTTCCGAAGCTAAGCGGCGGGTTTTCGCCCTGATTTCCAGGGGGGTATTAGTTCCGGCATCATCAATATAGATTTGTTTGCTGGAAAGACCATCGGCTGCCT
>Ga0247841_10003226_pt1 | contig 30726 bp, 31 predicted proteins | sample LaCruzMarch2015__2_FD_192410 | JGI IMG/M metagenome (GOLD analysis project Ga0247841, IMG submission 192410) | Freshwater microbial communities from meromictic Lake La Cruz, Castile-La Mancha, Spain - LaCruzMarch2015_18m | ecosystem: Environmental > Aquatic > Freshwater > Lake | place: Spain... | reverse complement strand
TGGACAGTCCGCAGATTTCCGATGAAATTGGACTGCGTGACAGGGCCATCCTGGAATTACTCTTCAGCACCGGCTTAAGGGTCTCGGAATTGTCAAAGCTGAACAGGGACCAGATGAATTTTGAGACAAAGGAATTCGGGGTTAAGGGCAAAGGCAACAAGGTGCGCGTTGTTTTCCTATCGGATGCTGCCTGCGAGTGGATAACAAGATATTTAGCTGCCCGCAAAGACAGTTTCAGGCCATTGTTCATACGTTACAGCCGTGAAAGGTCAGAGGAAAAACAGGGCGAGAAAATGCGCCTTATGCCAAGGTCCATACAGTTAATCGTCAGAAAGTACTCAAAAAAGGCCGGTTTGCCATTTGATGCGCACCCGCATACTTTGAGGCACTCGTTTGCCACCGACCTGCTTATCCAGGGCGCTGACCTGCGGTCCGTGCAGGAGATGCTGGGGCATGAAAGCATCCGCACCACCCAGGTTTACACCCACGTTACCAACAAGCACCTCAAGGAGGTTTACCGGAAGTACCACAGCCGGAAATAACGTTATGTCAAATACATCCCTGTTCGCCACGGAGGTTGATATGAAGGAATACGAAGCCATTGTCATCGGCGGCGGGCCTGCCGGCCTGACGGCCGGCCTTTATCTCTCAAGGTACGGCCTGAACACCCTGCTGATCGAGCGCATGCTCCCGGGCGGTCAGATCGTCAACGCCGGCCGTGTTGAGAATTATCCCGGGTTCCCCGGGGGCGTATCGGGCATGGAACTCGGCCAGCTGATGCAGGAGCAGTCCCTTAAGTTCGGCCTCAACATCGAGACGGCGGACGTCACCGCTGTCAGGCAGGCGGGCAAGGGCTTCGAAATCGTCACCGAAGATGGTACTTACCGGGCGGGGGCCGTGGTCATAGCCTCCGGCTCCAACTACCGCAAGATGGGGATCGAGCACGAGGACCGCCTGACAGGCCGCGGCGTGTCCTACTGCGCCACCTGCGACGGCTTCCTTTTCAAGGGCAAGGATGTGGCCGTGGTCGGCGGCGGCGACACAGCGGTGTCGGACGCCCTGGAATTGAGCCAGCATGCAGGCCGCGTCTACGTCATACACCGCCGCGACCAGCTGAGGGCCAGCGAGGTGGTACAGCGAGCCGCCATGTCTGTACCCAGTATCCAGTTTATCTGGAACAGCGTCGTGGACAGTCTCGAGGGCGAGGAGGTGCTGAGCGGCGTGAAGATAAAAGATGTAAAGACGGGCGCAGTCTCCCCACTGCATGTTGACGGCGTATTCGTGGCCATCGGCCTTATACCCAACAGCGATCCTTTCAAAGGATTTGTAGGGCTGGACAAGGAGGGAAACATCCCCACCGACGAAGTGATGCGCACCTCCCTGCCCGGGGTATTTGCCGCCGGCGATATCCGCAGCAACTCCGCCCGCCAGGTCGCAGCGGCGGTGGGCGACGGTGCGGTTGCAGCCAAATCTGCCTTCGGTTACCTTAAGGGGGGATAAATGGTGGGCTCGGCAGGTTTCGAACCTGCGACCAAGCTAACTGCATCTTGGCGAATGTAAAAAGGGAATCTCGGATGATTTATTATTGAGAACATAAATGTGGAGCTTGTAAATATGGGTACGCATAAGCCTATTGGTTATGATGAATGGACAGTGGAGGCTGTTGAAGAAGGCTTGAAGCGTTTTCTGGCAGAGCATGGGCATTATCCCACCTGTGTTGAGATTAACAAATGCCCTTATTTATGCACGGCTAAAACTATAGAACGAAAATTTGGGGGAGTGAGAGCTCTCAGAGAGAAACTTGGAATGGAGATAGTTGATTACAGCAAAGGAGCTTTTCGCAGTAAAAATGCTGAAAGATTTAACGTTCTATCTGTTGAAACAGAGCGTATGGTAAGGGATTTTCTGGTAAGTATTTATGGTGAAATATGTGTGCACGAACAAAAAACACATGGCATAACTAAGCAACGCCTGGACTTTTTTGTATATGCCCAAGAAAATTTTGCTGTAGATGTATTCAATACATATTCTCTAATCGGTGTAAATAACAATTTGAACAATAAACTGACCAGGTACAGGGATCTTCCACATAGATTGTATTTTGTCGTGACCGGTGGAACGTTTTCACAAATGGAAATTGACAAATTAATGGAAAACAAGAAAATTGAATTGCAAAATAATATGAGATGCCTGACCTTTGATGAGTTTAAAATCGAATGTCAACAGCATATAGCGCCAATACGTATAGATTACAGCTATAATCGAATTTATCAAAAGTCGCCCTAAACGGTGGTTCTGCTGTGGACGGCTAAGTTAGCGAAGTTATTACAAGGACTTGGGCAGATCTTATAGTGAATCTTTGAACTGCAGGCAACAATATGCATATATTGGCAGGTTTGTAGCACTTGGAACACACGTAGTCAGTCATACGAACATTTTATTTAATACACATCTCGATATGCGTTATTGTGTTATGAATCATTATTTGCAGGATGCTACGCAATTTGTCAAAATCGATGACAAAATGGGAAGAAAGTGAAAAAGAGGGCAAATCTAAAAGGAAATGGTGGGCTCGGCAGGTTTCGAACCTGCGACCAATCGGTTATGAGCCGACCGCTCTGCCCCTGAGCTACGAGCCCTCGCAACGCTGCGCCGGCCGGTGTTGCACCGGCGGCGGGCAGTTTCATAGTATATCACAGCCTTATATGGCAGTGAAGCACAAGGAGGTGGCAGGCATGAAACTACAATGGCTGGGAACGTCCGGCTTCAAAGTTGAGGCCGGTGATAAGGTGTTCCTTATCGATCCCTACCTTTCCCGCAATGCGCAGGCCAGGCCGGTCCAGACGATGCAGCCAGGGGAAATCGCCGGCGCAGGGCAGATATTCATCACCCATGGCCATTTCGACCACATTCACGATGTACCCGCCGTCATGGCCCTCGGTTCGTCCGACGCTTACTGCTCGGAGGTAGCCGCCGGCACGCTGCTGCGGGAGGGAGTGGATGGCAGCCGGGTACATGCAGTTACAGCCGACGCTGCCGCCTACGATTTCGGCGCATACCGGGCGCAGGCCTTTTTCAGCCGCCACGTCAAATTCGATGTCCCTCTGGTGGCCCGCGCACTCTTGCGCGTCGGGCACCGCTACCGCCGCCTGTCCCGCATGAACAACAGCTACCCGGTCGGCCAGGTGATGAGCTGGCGCTTCACCATCGAAGGCTTCACCGTGCACCATTTCGGCAGCGCCGGGTCCCCGCCTGAGGAATTGGATCGCCTTGCGGCCAATCCAGCCGACCTGCTGCTCGTTCCACTGCAGGGCCACTCGAATATCTGCGACATCGCCTTCGAGTACGTCCGTGTTTTAAAGCCGCGTATGGTCATACCGCACCACCAGGACGACTTCTACCCGCCCATCTCAACTGCCGTGGATGTTACGCCGTTCGTGAAAAGGATGCGGGCGGAGTGCCCCGGCAGCGAAGTGCGTACCATGGCCATGAATGAGGTCATTACACTTTAACTGCAACTTCGCGGTACCGGCTAACACATGATTAGGAGTGCTGCAGGACTCAAATACTTGACTGGACTTCGAAATATGACTACAATATTAAATTAGCACTCAGACTTAAAGAGTGCTAATTTTGTAGTTTACACATAGCGTTTCCCGGAGGGACACATGCCCATTTATCAATATGCTTGTTCGAAGTGCGACAACAGTTTTGAGCTCAGGCAGGGATTTGACGACGAGAACGTCGTGGCCTGCCCCAAGTGCAAAGGTAAATCCAGGCGCCGCTTTATGCCCGTGCCCATTATCTTCAAGGGATCGGGCTTTTATGTCACCGACAGCAAGAGGCCCTCGGAGGCCCAGCTGCCTGCCAAAATGCCTGATACGTCCAAAGAGGTGACAGTCACCAAGGAGCCCGAAAAGTCCAAGCCGGCTGCCGCTGAGTCAGATAAGTCCACCAAGCCTGCCGCCGCTGAGGCTGCCTGACCTTAATCCCTTCCTGCTGGCTGTTGAAGCCGCTCGTTTTCCTGTGTTAAACTCGGTACAGGTCCCTGTAGCTCAGCGGACAGAGCGGCTGCCTTCTAATTCCGAGTGTGGTGTCACAGTGGGTCACTTTACGTATGATTTAGAACTAATGTTCTGATTGCCAATACCTCGATTTTATAGCTAATAGCTCTTTACGTCCCAACCCGTCCCAAACAATTTAACGCCAAAATAACGCCAATTTCTGATGTCTTTACAATATTTGAAATGGGTTGTAGTATTCATAATTGGCAGGAGGATACTAAAGCATGACTGAGATATTTACACGGTTACAGAACGATCAACGAAAATGGGCATTGCAATACAAAGGGAGTACGAAATTCACCGGGTATCAAGATAACCTTTTCGAAGAACTGGAACCAGATGCCAAGAATGAGTATGCTGGCGGAGACGGACATGAGCTAAAAAGCCACATGCACTCGGTTATTTCGTCCTCGGCACTATGTTGCAACTTCTTTCACTATTGGCGATATCACGATCCCAGGAAGCTATGCCAAGCCTTGGGCATTCACGGGAATGTTCTACAGGTCCGCTTTGAGGCGAAACCTGAGAAACCCGCTGGTATCGGTGGCCGGAACCCAAATATCGATGTGCTGATAACTAGCGACAACCTCGAACTCACGGCAATTGAGTGCAAATATACTGAAACTTGCGAACCTCTAAGCTTGCGCTCTCAAGCTAACATGCCGCTAGCTGCGGCATACTTTACTGAGGGGATATCTTTATGGAAGAGAATGCCACGGTGCCATAATCTGGCAAAGCGTCTTCCTCATCTTGAAGCGGGCGATGTGTCGTTACGCTATCTTGGGGCCGGGCAGCTTATCAAACATGCCCTAGGCTTGCTCAATTCTTATCCATGGAAAAATTGGCGGCTTGTTTACCTTTGGTATGAAAGTGATCCGGATGTTGACCAAGCCCATCGGAACGAGATAAGGCGTTTCACTGCAGCAATAGGCGACGATTTCCGGTTTGAGAGTACAACCTATCAGGCCATATTCTCACAGCTCTGCAAAGATCCAGACATCAAGAAAAATGAATGGGCTAACTATATGCGTCAGCGCTACTTCCCCGAGTATTGATAGCGTACCCCATGAGCTGGTTTAAAGTAATTAATAGTATTTGATTAATTGCATTATACTCAACTTGATACCAGCCTTTTTTAGCTTATCCGCACGTCTTTTGTATAGGTTTTCAACAGCATGCCGTTTTTCATCGAGCACTGAATGATGAAGCAGCCTGTGGCAATTTGGACAAAGAGAAACAATATTTGCTTTATGATCCAAACCTATATGATCACCGAAGTCTGGTTGCCTCTTTACGGGAACTAAATGGTGGGCTTCTACATACTGTGCTTTATAATTTTCTGATGTAAAAGTATTATGTTCCGGGTTCAGTTCACATTTGTATTTCACTTTTTCGAGACAATATCGCGCTATACCTGCATTCTTTTGTAGGACTCTATCCACCCCGCTTTTCTTAGTATATTGTGCTCTTACAGGTGTTTCGGGACAGTGTACAGGTTTTGATTCCCTTACATTTTGCTGATATTCGACATCATCCTGTTCATCATTGATCTTCTTTCTTCTTTCAGCTGACGTCAATTTTCTTTCTGGTTTATTCCCCTTTTGTCCGGAAACTTCAATCAGTCTTGATTTTATTAGCTCATAATCAGCCTCATCTAGACGTTTCAATGCATTGGTCATGCCCCATAAATATAAGCCCCATTTCTTTTCGTCAGATAAACCCTTGAATAGGTGCAAAGACGATACTAGTAATTTAAAGTCATATGGATCATCTAATTCAATAATGGGTTTTATATTAAATTGTACAGGCGAGTCAGGCCATCTGATTTCTTTTGTATCTTCTCTATTAATGATTTCAAAGATTCCTTTAATTACGGAATCACCCTTGCAGTAATATACAATCTTGTCGCCAGCTTTTATATCATTGATAAGGTTTATGGCGGGTAAATATTGGTTTCTGTTGCTTGACTTAGGAGTGCCACTCGACTTAGCCCTAGCAGCAAATCCTATCTTCCTGGGATTTATATTGAAGCTTTTAAGGTCATGTACAACTAACCACTTATTCATTTCGCACCTCGATAATACTATATTATGTGTCAGTGCTTCTGATTATAACTAAAGGAGAATTTCTTTCACTCACGATTTTTCTAGCTCAAACTGGTCATTCATTGAAATTTGGTCCAACTATCGTATTTTTCTAAATAACGAGACAGTAAATCTGTCTTATCTTCATCTAATAGTATCGCACCTAATATCGCATGATTTGATTTGTAGCCTATCACCTCCGGTTTGTAGGGAATCTGTATCCGTTTGCCTCCTTTGAGAAAACAGATATACTCCCAAGTTCTATTTTCGTTATCTATCCCCCACAATGACAAAGCGAGACTTTTATTATGCACTTTGCTCAATACCTTGCTAACGAAATAGAACTCACCTTTTACAGCAAAAATCACTAGGTCATTTTCTTGTAACGATGTCCAGAGTTGCCTAGGTCTATTGCCTGGTGCCGGAATAAATCCCCAAACTCTAATGTATTTTTCGCCTAACTTGTAAATTCTATCGAAATCTTTGCTAGGCAATTTGGATCTCAACGATTCGATCAAAACACCAGCTCTAATTGTGTTATCAAAATGTTTAAGTGATTGCTGGCCACTTGAGGGTTGTAATAATATTCTCATATCAACTCCGTATATTTCTTTGAGCTACCCTTTGATTTATTAACAGGATATTTCTTTTCATTAAGTATCATTTTCTTATCAAATGCATCTCCTATATCAATATCCGATTCGTGAGCCAGGAGAAGCAGGTAATAATAGACATCAGCTAGTTCTTCGGCTAAAAGATCCCTTTTATCTTTGTGGAGCTTATGATTTTTTGTCCACTGAAATAATTCAAGTACTTCTGCTGCTTCAAGACACAAAGAAATGGCAAGGTTCTTTGGAAGATGAAATTGCTTCCAGTCTCTCTGTTTTTGAAATTCTACGATCCTGTCAGTATCTTTCTTTATAATACTCATAACGCTCCAGTTGTGTAGATTCGGATTTCTTTCACGCTGTTTTATCTCCTTATCCAGATTCACATCGTACCCTTAATGAGTAGGGGCAGGTGTTGTACTCTCGGCTCGCTTTATGAGTATTTTATCGGAGATTCCATCTACTATCCGTGACAGCATCTTGTACAAATCAGTACCATCACGATAATCAGCCGTATATGGCCCTACCGTCAATCTTGCCCCTTGGGATAACTCATATGGTTTCTTCAGGTCTTTATCTTCAGGAGGCATTACGCCAATAATATTGCCTCCATAGTCCTTAATCATAGAGAAACAGGGAATATCACTGGGTCCATCCCCGATATATATCATGTGCCTAATAGGAATCCTGCGTTCTTCCTGCTTAATGAAATCATTGACCTTATAAGGTTTCCGTTGCAATTCATTGGCACTGATCCCTTTGTTTATTGCAAAAACGAATTTTGTTTTTTCCGTGAAACTCACTACACGCTTGATAGCATCAGATGTACCATCTTCCGGGAAGTTCAGCAAACATCCAAATATCTCTTTCGCGATTTTCCTGATCTTACTGGAAACCAGTATCTCCTCTATTCCACCAGTGATGATAAATAGCTCGAGAGTTATACGCGCATCTTTGAACTCGCGATTGGAATTGATTTTGCCCTGCAACCGTTCTACGAAATCCAATACACCGGGGTAGAACTCGGTTTTCCTGCCTACCTCATCTAACAACTTTCTGGTAATACGACGAGGCGGATCCGAATAATTACCTTTCAGTAGCTGCGTCAAATAGGCGATCGGTGGATCCCATCCATCATTGACGAGAACGTCAACTTCTTTCCAGAATTCGCGTTCATTATAACCCAAGGTTCTTATCAAAGACTCAGTTGTATCCGGACACAATGTACGATCGCAGTCACAGATGATGGCAATTACATTTTTACTCGTCATATCAAGCCATGACCTCCTTAATGCTTCTCATTATCGCACTGGCGAAAATCGTGACAACTGGCTAATGATCTGGAAACAGTTGATATACGTATGTAAGGGGTTTGAGCCGAGCTTCTTCGATGTTCCAAGGCATTACAACGGACAGTTCCCCTTCTTTACCCACGGGATGGCCTGAGGTATCGGTCACCAATTGTATTCGAGTAACAAGTGCAAGTGCCGTCGTGCCATAGTTACGGCAATGATCCACCTCATTACGCGTTAACTCGATTTGTTGAAACTCCGCGTTCGTGGTACCTTTCACCTCAACGTGCAGATTCTGACCATTTTTGACGCATTCCAAGTCGTACGGTCGATAGCCAGAAACGTCCTTGACAGTCCAGCCGCTATGCTCGAAGTGGTCTGCTGCAACTGCCATTGATCGCTGCTCGACAGCCAGACGTTCAGGAGCAGAGAGCCGCCCAAGGCCTTTACTTGCAGGTGATCCTTTCTTGGCACCATCCGACCATGGGGTGCTTTCCAGTATTACTTCATATAGGGTGGCCAGACAGTCAAGAGAAGCGAACAGGTCCTGCTTCAGTTCTTTGTCCGAAGGAAGTGCGTCCACGGCATACGTCGTGGCCACAATATTGCCGAGCTCGTAGTTCCGGGCTCGGTCCACAGGGTCACGACTGGTGAATACGCCGGTGTCCCTCAAAGCATCCGTTGCCAGGTCGATCGCGCGGATTGTTCCCCAAGTCATATCCACGCCAGCCTGCTCAAGTGCGAGACGAGCTGCTGCGGTTTTTTCTGATATCTTCGAGCCCTCCCTTATCGGTCGCCACTGCCCTGCCCGATACTCACTAGTTCCTTGATTCAGCGAGAGGAATACCTTCATCCCGAACGATTCGAAGAGGTAAACGACGTAGAAACCCGCAGTAGCGCTGGGTGACTTGACGTGCGAGTAGACTCGCATCCATGCGATAGGACTCACGCCTCCAATCTGCCCACCATCTTCTGCATTGAAGTCGAGCTCCGAAACTAACCCTGGGCGCCAATCCTTCAGCCAATCCTGTGCAATTGAGGCCATGTCCTTCAGTGCAGCCTTACGTAGGCGCATTGCCGCGTTTGTCTGGGGTGAGAACTCCTGGGCAAGATCCATCACCTGAGAAATCAAGTCATGATATTCATGCACCATGTCGTATCTCCCCCCTATTAGACTAAGGCCGCCGATAACTGACGCATTATTGTACTACTTACCTAGGTCATTTGTCCCTTGTACGAAAGCCACAAGAGTAATACGGGTACCAACTGTTACACGAAAAGCTATCGTTCATTATTGCACAGATCCTTGACAAAACACATCCGTTCGATATTATACTTATACGCAAATATCCAAAACAGCATTTGCAGAGTGATGGCTGATGAACACGCTGCCTTAGTGAAGGTTCAGGAGGTATTTGGTGACGCGAAAAGATACGATAAAAATTACCCCATCTGGTGGATTAGCCAATAACTTTCGCAATCTTGGCTATAGCTTTAGTCAAGCGGTAGCTGACATCATTGACAATTCGATAGAATTCAACGCTTCACGCGTGTTTGTTGATATGGTATTCGACGGCAAAGATTCATGGATAAGGATAGCTGATAATGGCAAGGGAATGACATCTAAAGAAATTACGGAAGCAATGAAATACGGTAGTGAGAGGAACCATTCTCCGGACGAATTGTCAATATTCGGACTGGGATTGAAACTTGCCTCGACGTCACAATGCCGTAGGTTTACTGTGGCAAGCAGAGTGGATCCGGGACGTCGCCGGCTAGAGGCTCTCCAGTTTGATATAGATTACATCGCTAAACATGACTGGGACATAAAAATCATTCATCCCGACAAACGCTCTGATAAGTTAGTAGAACCATTGAATGATACAGTCGGAACTGTCGTTTTATGGGAAGTACTTGATCGCTTACTTAAATACAAGATTCCTGGGGGAGAAAAAGCGAGAGCCGGTTATTATAAACTTGCTGATGAGCTGGATCAGCACTTGGGCATGGTATTCCACAGATTTCTATCCGGTCAGGTAAAACGAAGAAGAAAACTGAAAATTACTGTAAACGGAACAGAAGTGCGACCATGGGATCCATTCGCAAGAGATGAGAAAGCAACGGTTAAACTTGAAGATCATCAATTCGAAGTAAAGGGCGAAGATGGAATGGGATTGGTTACGTATTCACCTTATATCCTGCCTTCGAAACAACAATTTTCTTCTTTAGTTGCATTCAATCGTTATGCCGGGCCAGCGAAATGGAACGCTCAGCAAGGTTTCTACATCTACCGTTCTGATCGTATGATTCAGTCCGGAGGTTGGAATCGCATGATAGCACCCGATGAGCATACAAAATATGCCCGTGCAGCTATGGACTTCTCCCCGGAATTGTACCAAGCTTTCGAGTTGACCGTTAATAAAACTGGGATAACATTGCCCGCAGATCTACGTAATCAGCTTAAGCCATATGTCACAGAATTTGTTGGAAAAGCAAAAAAGGCCTATTCTCCTGACAGTAAGTCTTCTGCCGATTCCACTGACAAGTCGACCAATTCACCAGGTGGCAATTCAGGAAAGGGGGGAGTGCAAAAGGATAGTAGTGTTAACACTGTGAATTTGGATGAAGCCCACAAGCGAAATGAGCAACTTGGTCAAGCACTGGAAAAAGCTGCAAAGAAGGCAGGTGAACTTCAGGCTCTAACCAGGATAAAGGAAGCTCTAAAGGCAGACGATCCTATAGTGGCCAAGGAGATCGGGTGGTAATATGATTGATAGATATCTCAGAGCTGTCAGGAGTCTTGTTGATAGTCTGCAGGTCTCGCTGGATGATGCGTTGGATATGGCAAGAGTTCCGGCTGATCAAAGGGCAGATGTACGTGCAAAATACGAGGAAGAAAGAGCGTTGCCAATAAGGCGCGCTGTTATCTTGTCCGGTCAAGGAGGACCTCGACCTTGGTTTCAAGAATGGGATCCGTCGACAGGTTATTATTGGAGGAGGCAACGCTCTTACCTTATAGACGGACTTGGATGGACTCAGGCTGATATCGGATCGCTTGACGATGTAACAGACCGAATACTTTCACATCTCGAAGATCCACGTCCACAAAGTCCGGCACCATTTGATGTCCGCGGCTTGGTCATGGGATATGTCCAGAGTGGCAAGACAGCCAATTATTGCGCACTTGCCGCGAAGGCTGCTGATGTTGGGTACAAGTTGGTAATCATTCTCTCAGGGATACATAATTCTCTTCGCCTTCAGACCCAACGCCGAATCAACCGTGCGCTTGGGCTGGATCCATTATTTGGTGTGCCCGAGCCCGACCCTGGATGGAGATGGATTGGACTAACCAGCCCTTCACTCAATGGAGATTTTAACCCAGGAACTATTGATGCCAATGTCCTTCAGGGCAACGAACACGTCCTCATCGTATGCAAGAAAAATGCTACTAGACTACGCAGATTGATCGCATGGATGGCAGATAGTGCTCCGTCAAGCTTGCCGGTACTTGTAATTGATGATGAAGCCGACCAAGCTTCCATCAACACCGGTGGCAATCGGGCACCATTGCAAGAAGAGGTCGATCTTGATGCAGATGATGTTGATGATCCCCAGGCTGCTGATGAGTTGGACCCTTCAACAATTAATGGCCTTGTCAGGACTTTGATTGGTTCCTTCCATCGAGTATCATACATTGCCTATACGGCCACCCCATTTGCAAATATCCTGATCAACCATCTTGCGATAGATCGCGAAGTGTATGACGATCTTTATCCCCGAGACTTCATTGTTGACCTTCCTCGACCAAACGGTTACACAGGGGCAGAGCGTCTCTTCGGGCGAGAAGCACTTCCGGGAGAGCAGGAAGGGCAACAAGGTCTGGATGTGATTGAGATGATACCAGACGACGAGGCAGACCTTATGACACCCACTGGCGCAGATGTGACCGATTACCAACCCGTAATATCCGCTTCAATGAGATCCGCTTTCCTTGATTTTGTGCTGGCCACTGCAGCTCGCTCACACAGGGTCGGCGAGGATATACCCTCCACAATGCTGATTCATACTCACCATAGAAAGGTTATCCAAAACAGGCTGGGAGAACTCTTTCAAGAATTTGTGGCCCAAATCCGGCAAAGCTGGAGATATGATAAACCCTTTATCCTACCGGAACTTACTGAGCGCTGGAATGCGCGATTCCGCCCGGTTATAGCTTCCCTGAATGTAAATCAGGATGTTGCGTTTGCGGACATCGAGAGTGACATCGACAGGTTCTTTCGTGATCCTGTACCTGTCTTGGTGTTGAATTCCGATTCTCATGACGTACTTGATTACGACACTGACCCTACACTGAAAGTAGTGGCTGTCGGTGGCAATCGATTGTCACGAGGGCTTACTCTGGAGGGCTTGGTGGTCAGTTTCTATGTAAGACGCGCAGAATCTTATGATACACTCATGCAGATGGGACGGTGGTTCGGTTTCCATGAGAGCTATGTTGATCTGACGAGAATATGGACCACTGCTGAGCTTGCAGGCTGGTTTCGGCATCTGTCTCTTGCAGAAGAAGAATTGCGCAGAGAAATACAGCGTTATGCGCGTGAGAACCTGACACCGCGCGACTTTGGTCCAAGGATACGCAATCACCCGGCCATGATGATTACGGCACGGAATAAAATGGGCAGTGCTAGGGTTGTGGAACAGAATTACTCCGGAAAACTACTCTCGACGACTTCATTTCGTCTCAACGATAGCACCTGGCTTCAGGCCAATCTGGAAGCCGGCGTTCAGTTGGTTTCTGATCTTGGTAATCCGATTCAGGGCACCGGGGAACCTTCCCAACCTGTTTGGAGAGGAGTTCCATGGCATACAATTGACCTGTTCCTATCCCGGTACCATTGCGACCCTAACGGCATTAATGAAATTAGTGCGATCCGTCAATATATACAAAGACAGGCTCGGCAAGATGAATTAATTGAGTGGGTAGTCTCAATTCGGGGTCGCAATACTTGGGATGAGCTATTGGGAGTCGAGCCACTTCTTTTAGTTAACGGCAGTCCTGTCAATCGGATAGGGCGCTCGCGTTTTGAGAATAGTCCATTCTCAATAGGGTCATTAGTAAATCCAACGACGATTGGCAAACCCGGTGGTGATGAGGAAATCGGGTTGACATCGGAGCAGCTTAGAGCAGCGCGTGAAGAAGCATATCAAACCGGGGATTTTCCAATAAAACTGCGTAGTAAACGTAGTATCCGCGAAGGTTTACTGTTACTTTATCCTATAAGTCCCTATTCACGTCCGCGTTTAAATGAGACAGACCGTGTGCCCCTTTTTGACAATCCCGCACAAGGATTTACCGTATTGGGCATAGCTATTCAGTTTCCTGCCAGTGCCAGTGCGGCAACTATTGAGTATGTAGTCGGTTCAGCAGGAAGCTTTGGAGGTCAACCGTGACCTTGGAAGAGCTGGAAATATCATGGGCAACTTTGCAAGTGCCGGTATCCCATGACGCAATAAGTGGCAAAAGGGCTGCAGGGATGCCTCTAGAACAACCGGTCTATCTCGCTGTGGATGGGCGAGGGCGACGACACCTGCTGATTCTGGTACCTGACGATACAGTACAGCTAAGCCAGCATGGGACTCGAGCGCTAGAGGTATGCACCGCAAGATTTCAGGTGGGTTCAAATGCAGAAGCTCTTTATGTGGATCTGGCCTGTATTGACCCCGAACAGAATCCCACTTTTAGCGCGGTCGCCCAAGATATGCTTATGACTCTGGCAAGTTCACACACTCTGCGGCTGGATGCAATTATTAGCGCATTAGCCCGCTGGCGTGCTTTCTGGAGCACCAGATTAGATGGGATGAGTAAGGAAGATGCATTGGGACTATTCGGAGAACTGTGGTTTATGCGGAGATGGCTTCGACCGGTTGATGCTAAAATCGTGGAATGCTGGCAGGCAACCGAGAGTGCGCGGCATGATTTCCAGTCCCCTGCTATTTCGGTAGAAGTAAAAACCTCAGCAAGTCGATCGCATGGAGAGCCTCTGCATCCGATATCCAGCTTGGATCAAATGGATGATCCTGAGCAGGGTCAATTTTTCCTTTTCAGCCTTCATTTGAGTGAAGATGCGCTTGCCGAGAATAGTTTGCACAGCCTCGTTGAAGGTCTGGGCAATGAATTGCGTAATGACTTTCAAGCTTTGGCCAGTCTCAACGATAAGCTCGCTGCCCGAAGCTACAATCCATCAGATCAAACCACTCCGGCACGAAGGTTTCGTATTCTTTCGGAACGTTTGTACCGCATTGGTGAGGGATTCCCGCGTATTATCCGGAGAACATTCCAGCCTAGCGGCCTACCTCCTGGTGTGACAGATGTCGAATACACTCTTGACATGGCTGCGTGCCAACCTTGGCTAGTGGCGATCGCTCCAACCGAGACTGAAGCCACGCAACTGCACTCAGCTCTCTAATTGATTCCGAATTGTCTTGTTTGGATGGAAATCAGTCATAATGGAATAAAGCTTGATTCAGCTACTCTCTACGAGGTCGACCGTTTCCCATGCAGCATATAGCATGTGTGCATCTGCGACCTTTACGCGGAACTGGCTGCGCCGTTTTGACGACGGCCTCAAGGTCGATGCATTTTCCAGCTTAATGCCAGGATCATAGTATATCTTGCCGGTCGCAATTCCTTTTAGAAATAGTGCAAAGTCAGTACCAATCCCCAACTTCACAACAGGTCCATACCTATATTGGAATCCAAAGTTCGTACTTTTTGTGTAATGGGGGCTGGGGTTAATCCTTCTTATTGAGGGAACATATGCTGCCTGTGCGTGCTTGGTGTTCCATAGTGTCATCAAAGAGGCGTAATTCCAAAGTGCGGCATATTTTCCTGCCACGTCGACCAAGGCAATTCCGCCATCCAGTTCTACAATCTTGCCGGTTACCCTGTCAAAGCCAATCAGCTCCATTGTAAGTCCGGTTCGCCTAGTTAAGATGCCGAATCTGTGAGTTCCTCCGAAATTCATCCGGTCTGGCCGACCCCTCTTGTCCCGATCGCCAAACGTTCGTATGAATTGTTCTAGACCTTCATCCTTATAGAATCCACCGGTTGGCTCAGGCGTCATCAAGGTAACAATCCCGATGTCCAGGTGAGAAAAATTAGTGACGCCATGATTCTTAAGTTCCCAGCCCCATATGTCAGGTTTGGGTATCCCGTTCGGGGTAACTCCAAATTCAGCTTCGAGTGTATATCCACCGCCATTTGAGGCATTATAGGGTTTGGATGCTCCATCTTTCTGCAGTTTTCTGGAGTCGATCCATCCTTTTTTATGAACCTCAGTCAGCGTATTTATAACTAGCCTCTTGTAATCTGTATCCTCAATCGCGATTTCCTGAAATACCCCAAACTGGTTCTCCCACTTCGTCGCTTTTATTTCTCTTGCCATCAGACTGTCCGGGCTAGCAGCGTATGCCATAATTGCACGATTGTTCACTATTCCAGTGAAGAGGATTCTTCCGTCTTGGCGAGTATTCATAAGTTCAACTGGTGCTAAGGCGCATCCTGCAAGAAAGCCAGACATACGGACTTCGGGATACTGAGGATACAGAATTAGTTTGGCATTTGGAGCACGGTGTGCTCGCCCTACTTCATCCAACCACGAAAATTCCAGCGTCGCCTTGAACCCCGGTTTTTTCGTGAAAGTATTTGCACTCAGATTATTGAAAGGTATTATGCTGATAGCCGATAAATCCCTTCCCAAGTAAATTTGGCTCTTGGGAAGGTCGTTTGCAGAAAGAATCTTGAAATACAGCCTTTGTACTCCATTGCTTTTCATAGCCTCCTTCAGCGTCTTCAGATCATTCATGAGGTGACTTTCCTGCCTATGTCGCCAAATATCTGAAGACCCATTTCGCCCCTTAATATCCATAAAACAATTCTGTCCAAGTTATACTCCATGGAGTTGCGCATTCTTCCCTTCAAGGCACACTCCCATACTGTCAGAACCCGCCATCCTGCCTTTTCAAGCGCCCTTCGGTTCTCCTCATCTCGTTTCGTGTTTCCAAGAATTTTCTTATGCCAGAATTCGCCTCTGGTTGCTGGCCATTTGAACATGTGGCAATCATGCCCATGCCAAAAGCAACCATTAAGCATTATTACAGCCCGATACTTGGGAAAGACAATATCAGGTTTTCCGGGTAACTTCCTGTCATGCAGCCTGTATCTGAATCCTCTCTTGTGCAGCTCCTTTCTTATCAGCAGTTCTTGCTTGGTGTCACTTCCGCGAATGCCCGCCATCATTCTGCTTCGCGCTTCAGGTGAGACTATATCTGTCATGTCGGGATTATATCGAATCAGATCAAACTCATCTCGTTTTTGTTTTCTTGGGCAGCGACTATTTCCATTACCAAGGGAACCATTTTACGTGCTATATCATAGACCAGCGGCACGACTACGGAATTTCCAAATTGCTTGTATGCTTGTGTGTCTGATACCGGGATCTTGAAATCCGGCCGGAGCTGCGTGAATCCCATTAGATTGGCGCATTCGCGTGGTGTCAACCTTCTCGGGTTCTTGCCCTCCTGCCAAATAAGGATCTCAGATCCGTCCTTGTAATACCTTGCACTAAGTGTCCGGCTCTTACCATTCATGGGTGCAAGCCCGTAACCGAAACCATTACCTTTCTCTTTGTGTTTTCTAGCGTAATCCTGTAGATACTGCCACAAGTGATCTGAGATTGTGTATTTCTCGTCCACCTGAGTTTCCAGAATGTCCCTGAATATGGGCTTCCGCTTTGGTGTTTTTGGCTTGAAGTTGAACTTAACGTCGGTGGGTCTTCTGAAGCCTACTATATAAATTCTTTCTCTGTGCTGTGGCACATAACCATCAGCGTCCAGAACATCATCAAATACAATATCATATGACACATTGCGCAGTTTATTTAAAATAGTATCCTGAATAATATAGTAGGTGAGACCACTTTCATGGCTTTTCAGGTTCTTTACGTTTTCCAGCAGAAAAGCTATAGGTTTCTTTTCTTCAAGGATTCTTTTAATTTGAAAAAACAGGGTGCCTTGTGTGGGATCTTCAAACCCATCTGGTCTTCCGAGAGATCGGTTTTTGGATACTCCTGATATGGAAAATGGCTGGCAGGGGAATCCTGCTACCAAAATGTCATGGGGAGGAATCAGGAGCTTCACCTCCGGATCCCGTATGTCTCCATGCGGTACTTCACCAAAATTTTCCTTATAAGTTTGCTGCGCGAATTTGTCCCACTCAGACGAGAAAACACATTTGCACCCAGCCTTTTCAAATGCTATTCGGGTTCCGCCGATCCCGGCAAAAAGGTCTATGAAGCTTAGTTTTCTTATAATGTTTTTCTTATTATTCATGATTGGCTATGTATTTCTAAAAAGATGGATTCTTCGTTAGCTTTATTCTATCATTAAAATCGGTATTTTGGGTGGACCTAATCGGCTGCTGTCATCAGTGCTGCTCTATGTTCGGTACGAATTCAAGATGCTTGCAGGTCTGTATGGAATTGCACGTTGTTAAGGTGAACGGGTTTAACGAAGCAGCACTAAGATGTTAAACCCCGCGATGTTGGACCCAACATATAGAAGCAGTTAAATCCGATGTTAAACCTAATGTCAATCTTTGAGCAACTAGCTACATCACCATTGGTGAGCATATCACAGCTCCTGAGTTTTTATTCAACTGGCAACGGGTCGTTAAGGAGCGATAGTATATTTTCTCGTGCCTCCTCCGAATCCACATATATAACGTTAATCACCCTTTCTTCGGGGTGCTCTTTTCGATATTTGGCCTTTGTTTCCCTCATCTCAGCCTCACTTGGCTTTTTTATGCCATCATAAACCACAACTATCCACACCGGATCGGTATTGCAATTGACCCGCTTTTCCAGCTTTTCTACACGGATTTTGTTTTTCATATCTTTGCTCCTCTTACAGCGCCAGTCATAGAACTATTAAACAGCCGCTCTCAAAGCTACATCTAGCAAAGCTCATAGCTGAATGGGCGTTGGAAATGGCGTTATTTTTGTTTATGTATCCTTTCTTCAAGGGCTTTGAGTCGTGCCTCCAGCTCGGTTACTTCAAAGCCTTTAAGTATTATCTGGCAAAGGTATCCGATAGTTTTGGCCCGACCAGTGGTGTTACCCAGCGAGCAGGCATCGTTAATGGCATCTTCCAAGATTCCCAGCACGGCCTGGGGGCTTCGGATGACATAGGAGCCGGTCTCACCCTTGTTGCCGTACCGGTTAAGCCCACCCCTCCGCCGTGCCTCTGCCCGCTCAATTATTACTTGGTCACTGTGAAAGTAACAGCAGTCGGAGCCGTGCAATGTTTGAGCCTGGCAGCGTTGCCCATTAGCCTTTATAAAGCTACAAGTTTCGTTTATGCTAATATTTTCGGTCATATGCTATTCCTTCCTTAACTTATAACAGTCAGCTAATCCCTATTGGCAATACAATTAGCCTTCATATTTTGATTTCCCCTGTGGTCTGTGTTCCTATAATCATCTTTTCACTACCTCAATTTGCTTATGAAAACTCACTGTATTCGCCACCACTTGCAATGAACCATTTAACAGCAAGGTCGATAATGTACTGCGGTGTATTCGGGTCACGCAGCAGGTCATCCAGGCATGCGTTATCAGTACCCGGCCCCTGCCAGTCCGCAGGGCATCCTGCGTGGTTCCAATGACGAATGATGGCCTCACGATTAACGCCGTCTGCAGGCCCAGGCTTAACGTCATTAATAACGACGCTTGTAGGCTGTGTCCGGTCAGGATTATCGTCAGGGTCATCCTCTGACTGGTCGTTAGAAGAGTCGTCATCCGGCGGTTTGTCGTCGTCGGCTGTCAGTGGCCGACTCTCAAAATGGTGGGTATCGGGAATTAAGGTATTTTCCGCAACCTCTGAAAACTCTGTACCCAGTTTTTCGTCAACATTTGAAGCTAATCTGCCTTGAATATCTGTTTTAGGAATTGTGGGTATGGAGGGTTTGTGTATATATGTAAACCCAGAATACCCAGCATTTTTATCGGTTAATGAGTAGGTAAAGGGGTCGCCTTTCTTGCCTAGGCCTTGCCGCCGGACGTTACCGCCCTGGCATAATGCCCTGAGGCTTTTAGACTTTATACCACTGTTATAGTCGGTGATGGCGTCTTTTATTTCCTTTTCTGTAACCTCGTGGCCATCAATAAATTCAATGATAGCCTTTCCGCAGGCGGTGATCTGCACGTCCTCCAGGCTCCCGCCGGAACTGGTCAGGCCCGTTGTTATATCTAAGGTCAGTACAATATTGGGTAAGTTCACTCCATAACGTTGTTCGCTGCAAATAGTGCGGTATTCCTCGCCTTTCCTCATAAATAGGGCGGTATCAACACCCCCGAATATGGCTGTACTTCCGAGGATGCTATCACCGCCCTCTTTGCTCATGCCTTTATTTGCATGATGTACCAAAAGGATATGGCAGCCGGTATCCCTGGCGATCTGCATAAGCAGTTCCAGCGTCAGGCTTACTTGTGAATAGTCATTGAGGTCTTTTACCCTTATCAGGCGTTGCAGCGTGTCAACGATGGCCAGACCAGCCTTGCTTTCAATGATGGCCTTTTTCAGTTCTTCCATCGCCTTCTCAGGAGCGCTGCCTGTATGAATAAAAATAGGCAAGTCCGCGGCTGCGCCCATCCGTTTAAAGTGGTCTTTTACTTCGCTGCGCTTTTCCTCAAGGGCGAAGTACACCACGGGGCCGGATGCCGTGATAGCCCTGCCCAGGAATGACGGGGCACCTTTAGCTATCAAATAGGCCAGGTTCCTCGCCCAGGTGCTTTTACCAGCTTTTGGTTTACCCACTGCAACAGATAGACCGCCCTTTATCAATATCCTGTCCCAAAGGTAGGGGATTTCCTCGTCAGCTTCCTCGTATAGTGCTTTAAGTGGTGTCAGGTTAAAATGTTTCATATCGGGTATCACCGCCGGAGGCGTCCAGGTCGGGCATGCGGCGGCTAGTTCTCGCAGCCGCTCGGCGATGAGCCCAGCGGCCAGCCAGTCAATGATGTCATTGCCTTTTAGCTCCGGGGATTCCAGCACCTTGACACTCTCAGCAAAACCGTGAAGATTCGTGGCTTTTTTCTGAGCAAAGGTGCGTCCAATACCATCGTTTTTATCAGGTAGTATGATGATTCGAGCGCCCGAGAGCATCTGGTTGTATTCTGGTTTCCACGGTGTATTGGCTCCGTACGGTGCAGTAGTAGCTGCGAAGCCCAAGGCGATCAGGCGGTCAGCCTTTGCCTCGCCTTCTGGTATGTAAATATCTTTACCGGCTGCGATCCATCCTGGGATTTCTGGTAGATGGTAAAGAATAGATGGGTGCCCGCCCTGGCCGGGCACATAGATACCATTTTCTAAGTGCTTGACGCTGAAGGTTTTACCGCCATCGTCGTAATTCCAGCGCTCTATCGCGTATGCCTCTTTGCCCTTCTCAATTTCATAATGGAATGTAGCTACCAGCTTCCTATTATTGGTGCTATGTCCGGCCTTCGCCTTGTGCCCGTTCAAATTCAGATCATTATTGGTTAAACCTAATTTGCCCAAGATTGCTTCTTTCGTGCAACCGGCCCAACAATGGGGGTCTATATAGCCATTTTTATTTACTTTGACTTCCAGGCTGGGGTTTTTATCAGTGTGTGCCGGGCAAAGTGCCCAGTCATTGCCATTGGTGCCTTTATTAACACCCTCCAGCAGTCCCAGGAAGCCGTCCTTAGTCATAGCGCCGTCCCGCCCGCCTGGTATCAGGGCTTATAGTAGTTTTCCTGATAGCCCTACATTCGGGGCACCTGAGAGGGTCATGTAGCCCTTTTGCCCACATGAAGAATTGTTCGCCAGCCGAATAAATGAAGGCCTCGCCGCAGTCTTTACAACTCAGAGTTTTATCTATGAATTTCGGCTGTTTAGGCATCGTTGGCACGCCTTATGAACATATCCTCAGACAGTTCAATCAGCTCACAAGTGATGTCCAGTTTTTTAGCCGCTGCGTAAAAGCTGAGATGGTTAATCAGCATTTCGTCATAAAGGGCACCGCTGCCCTCGTCAGCCTTGTCCGCGAGCATCCCCCACACGGTGAGCCATCCGAGGTTATTTTTACTAGCATAGGCAGTAACGATGGTGCTAATCAAACCCCACAGATAGTCATGGTGCTTGTTCTTCGGTTGTAATTCTGCGTTGTCCTGTACTTTCGTTTTAGCTTTCATTCTGGATCTCCTAATTTTATTTTGTTTCGTTCGGCGCTGCCTGTTGACCGCTAAGTAGGCGCTCTATCTGTATCCTTGATACCACGATCCGCTTTTGCCCCAGCTTTATGGCACCGGGCATTTTCCCCTGCTTAACCAGAGAATAGGCAAGGTTTTTACTGATACCCATCTGGACAGCGGCTTCCTTTACCGAAAGCGTCAGCTTTTCGTTATTCATCGTCGTGTTCCTTCTGCTCAATAGGGAAAAGCTCAGCCTCTGCTATTCCAAGGGCACAAGCCAGTGCCTTCCGTGCCTTCGGCCAAGGTTCTCTCTTGCCAAGTTCAAAGTCGCTGATAGAGCCATTGGCTATCCCCGTCAATGTCCCTAATCTCACCTGGCTGAGTCCCAAGGCCTCACGTTTTTGTCGAATTAGATTTCCCATAATTTTTGCCTCTTTTATTTGATTATTTACTTGACTTTTATGCCTTATGGATATAACCTACACCCAAATCATATATTTAACAATAGTAAAAGATATATGCATTAATAGGATATAAAAATATAAGTGGATAAAGGTCAAAAAAATGGCTAAGGGACCGCTTGTTGACAACAGAATTAAGCTACTTATCGCCAGTATTAATAGGGATCATCCCGATTGGCCTGCCAAGATGATAAAGGATGCTATACATAAGCGCCTCGGTCAAAATTGGCCAGGCTTAAGCGTAGTGCAAAAAGAGCTGAGAAGAATTAAGAAACGACTTACAGTCGAAATACCTGAAGACAAATTATGGAATACCGCTACATTAGATGATTATCCCATTCCACCTGAAGCGCTTTCTGTAGTGATGAAAATGCTCAGGGAAATGGGTTCTATGACCATCCGTGAAGCAAAATGGGCATCAAGGTTTTCGGCGCTGATACCAGAACATATTCCAGATATAGAAAATTTAATTATGATAGTTACTCTTTACAGTAATTATGAGAAATTATATGAGACTTCCGGCATTACCGTTGATTTTACGGAACTGGACAACCGGCTTATGGGTTTACCACCAAATATTGCAAATATAACTACGGAATTAATACAAGATAATAAATGGAATAAAACATTGCTCAATGAAAGTATAGAGAAAGCGCTCGGTATTTCGAGTGAAAAAGAGGTTTTAAATGAGAGGTAGTATCCGTTCAAAAGGTAAGAATAGTTGGCAACTGCAAATTTATACTGGCTTGGGACCCGATGGTAAGCCCCTTCGTCATTTCGAGACAGTAAAGGGTCGCAAGGGGGACGCACAAAGACGTTTAACGGAATTACTAGCCAGTCTTGATAAAGGTGTTTACACCCCTCCGGGGCGGCTTACAGTAGCAGAGCATCTGAATAACTGGCTTGAGGGGTATGTAAAGACCAATTGCTCAGAGAGGACACTTGATTCCATCAAGAGCATAGTAGTGCACCACTTGATACCAGTGTTGGGACATATTCAGTTAAACAAGCTTCAGCCCCAGGTGATTCAGGCTTATTATGGAAAAGCTCTGGAAAAGCCACTGTCTTCTCGGTCAGTTCACTATCACCATCGTATATTGAAACAGTCCCTCAAATATGCTGTCAGACAGGGTTATCTTGGACGCAATCCATGCGAGCTTGTTGACCCGCCTTCACCCCGAAAAAAGCCCATGCGTACCCTGACGCCTGACGAACTTGAAGTCCTGCTCCAAACCGCTTCGGGTAATCAGTTCTATCCCGTAATATACACTGCCGTAAGTACGGGCCTGAGGCAGGCCGAATTGCTGGGATTACGGTGGCGCGACATTGACCCAGATATAACAATGTCAATATCAGTAAACAGGGCGTTATATAAGCGCCGTGGTATATGCAAATTTATTGAACCCAAGACAAGCCATAGCCGACGGCGCGTAAGTATGACGCCCAAGCTCGCAATATACTTGAGGGAATACAGGACAGAGCGTCAACGGCTGTTTGCTGAAATCGGCAAGGGATCAACTCTGGATGACCTGATATTTTGTAATGTAGATGGCAAACCTGTTGACCCGGGTTCGCTTACTCACAATTTCGGAAGGTTGGTAAAAAGAGCAGGCCTTTGCAACGTACGCTTCCATGATTTGCGACATACGTTTGCCAGCCTGATGCTGCTGCGTGGTGCCAAACCAAAGGTAATTAGTGAAGCATTAGGGCACAGTTCCGTTGCTTTTACAATGGATGTCTACTCTCATATAATAGAAGGCATGCAATCAGATGCCATGGCACTATTGGATGAAGTATTACCGGCGGGAATAAGCAGCGCAGTTAGAAATAACGCCAATTTGACGCCAAGAGTAGACATAACGGCATTTGCACACTAAGATATAGCTTCGTGTCCCTGTAGCTCAGCGGACAGAGCGGCTGCCTTCTAAGCAGCGGGTCGTCGGTTCGAATCCGACCAGGGACGCCACAAAGCTAAGGCAAAAATGTAGACGCGCTGCTCTTTCTGAGGTTAGCTACAACCGGCAGGTTTTAGACTCGATGCTCTTAACAAAAACGATCGAACATTACACCAACGGCCTTTATGCCGAGAACAAGTCGGAAAGCACGGTCCGCATCTATCTGCTCAACCTCAACCAGTTTAAGGCGCACATCGGTGACCTCAAAATCGGAGATGTCACCGCCCTCCATGTAAGGGACTTCATGGCCTCTCGCCGCACGAAGTCCACTTATACTCAGCACCAGGCCTTCCGCGTGCTGAGGACGTTTTTCCGCTGGTGCATGGCCGAGGGCTTCATCGAAAAATACCCCATGGCCAACATCAAAGCACCGGAGCTGGAGCAGAAAGTTATCCAGACATTCACCCGGGAAGAAATTCAGAAGATGCTGGCCGTCTGCAATGTAAAAAAATTCATCGGGGCGCGCAACCGGGCCATCATCGCGCTCTTCCTGGACACCGGTATGAGGGAGGCGGAGCTCGCCGGGCTTACATTAAACGATGTGGATTTCCGCGGAGGAGCGATCAAGCTCAAAGGTAAGGGCCGCAAAGAAAGGATCGTCCATATCAACGATAAGGCACGGCAATCCTTATGGAAATACATGCTGATCAGGGATGTGAAGTGCCCCAAGACAGAATTGAGGTTATTCTTGAGCGAGGAAATGAGGCCGTTTACACTTGATGGTTTGAGGACAACAATTACCAAGATCGGCAAGGCGGCCGGGGTGAAAGCCCACTGCCACAAGTTCCGCCACAGTTGCGCCATCATATTCCTGCGCAGTGGGGGCAGTTTGGCTACGCTGCAGCATATGCTGGGCCACACCAATATCACCACCACTATGCGCTATTTAACGGCCCTCAATTCCGACGATGTTATAAACTCGCACCGTGAGCACAGCCCGGGGGATCAGTTCCTATAAACAAAGAAAAAGCCGGTGACCTTTCGATCACCGGCTCACTCATAGATTCTCGTTACGTTTTGAAAAGACTTTTCAACCAGCATTTTTTCTTCGGCTGTTCGGGCCAGGGGACAGTGCAGTACATGGCGTCCCAGCCGCCGAAGGTTCCGAAGATGTCAAAGGATTCAAACGGCATATCGTAGTGACCGAGCCTTCCCCACACTAAGCCCCAGGAGTTCAATCCCTTGAACATACCGGCCTTGCGGTCGTATCCATAAAGCAAGGTCTCATGGAAGCCGCCGACCCGGCTTTTCTTGGTGGCCACCGGTAATTTCCCGTCCGGAAAGATAGTTTCCCACTCGGCAAACCAGGGTGTCCCGATGCAAACAAAGTTACCCTGGGCCAGCGCCGAGCAGATATCGTTCTGGTTACCGGTTACCCGGTACCTCTCGATGATCGGGAGTTTCTTGGCCTCCACGGAGTCCTCGCTCGACGGTGCGGAGGCATCCATCTGCCCGGTGAACCGCCAGAATTGCTCCAGGAGCGAACCTTTTTCTTTTATCCAGTCGAAGGCGTCGCGCGGGTAAACCCCGACATTCTCCGTTAGGGTACCCTCGATGAAGCGTGCTCCATTCCACACCCACATTGGGGAAAACCATTCGGTATAGACGCCCCGCTTCTTGGCCAGGCCGGTGAGCTGCGCGCCGACAGCAAACCCCACACAGGCGTTCAGGGACTGCTGATAGCGCGCGCCCGGCAGGTACTCTGACATGTCCACTTCGTCAGGCAAAACAGCCGCACCCATTTTGGAAACCACGTCCGGCTTGTAAGGGTCTTTCTTCGCGCCGTAGATCATGGTATCTCCGCAACCGTCGTCTGTCCGTTACGCCCTATTGCCGTAATGGTGATGCTCTTGCTCCCCTTTGGGATGCCAATAGAGTGCAGGGTGCTGTACTCCGGCTCCAGGGGGCTTGTGTAACACATCGTGCCTTCGCAGTACGTGACTTTGCATTGGGCATCCTGGTTAGTTTCCCATGACAAACAGGCGCATTCACAGTCATCCACCACCTTGACGTTGGTGATGGCTAACGGGGTGCAGGCAATGCACAGCCCCAGAATGAGTAGCAGCCAGAATACTTTCCTCATGTTAAATGTCGCCGGTGTCTTTAATCTTCAAAACCGTGCGCAGCGGCATGATCGCCTGGTGGAAGAGAGCCTCGCTGGAAACAGCGCAGCTCGGTTGATTCTTGAACCAGTATTCCTGGGGGTCATCTACCTCTCTCCACGCGGTCGGCACAGGTAGATTAGTGATTTTCTTGAATGCGTCCGAACAGATTGTCAAAGCCGTGGTCAGTAGGGTCAGTTTGAAGGCCATCGAATAGCCGGGGTCATTCCACCGCCTGGACAAGAGCATCGAGACGCGCGGTGCTACGGGTACGGGGTCGATTGTGACAACCCCGTTGGCGTCAACCTTTTTATACGGTATTGCGCTGTCCACCAGGTCCTGATAGATCCACTGCATCAACGCAGAGATCTCGGATGCCGTATCGCCGGCGCGCGGCAGGGAAGCCCGCTTGGGGATCGCTGCCATTCTCAAAGCATATTCCCTCTTGACCACGCCATAGGTGACTCCGCCGACCGCCAGCACACCGATCACCTTGGCGACTGTAACAGCGAGCCACAGTATGAGGGTGCCGATCGTAGCGTTTTCCGGTGTTGCCAGGTTGAGGGACGGGAATATCCAGTTGAGAGCCGCCACCAGGACAACAGCACCCAACATGACCCAAGTTTGCCACGATTTGAAATTCATATAGTGCCTCCATAGAATAGAAAAAGCCGCCCTGTTAAGATTCCAGGACGGCTGCCGATTATTTCTTAAGAAATTATTTCCTGCGGTCTGAGCCGTTCCACTCCGTTCTGATAGAGATGTTCACGTCGTCAATTTTATCGTTGATCTTCTGCAGCAGGGGTGACCTGTCGTCGAGTGTTTTCTGCACCTGGGCTACTTCCTGCCTTGTGGCCCGTAGCTCGCTCAGTACGAATTGATGTTGCTCGAAGCATTCACGGGACTGCTTGGAACTGTTACCATTAGTCGGTTTCTTATCTAATGTCCAACGTATAACAACAATGAGCACAGCAATAACGCTGAGCAGACCAGCAATGATAGCGGTAACAGTTCCCAGATTGTCCACTTATCACCCCCTTTCGCGTGTGGTGCGTTAATCATCGCCTGTCTCCTTAATAAATTTCTCATAGAGAGATAGGCATCCATCGGTGATTTTCTTTTTCGCGTCCAGGTCTTTCAACGCGTTCACAATAATCTCCGTGGCCTTGTCCTTGATCTTGATGTCTTTTTCCGTGGCGGCTTCTGGCTTCCAGTACACGCGGCCATCCTCTATTTTGATTTCCAGTGCCTTGTGTTCTTGCTCCGAGAAGCTCAGCTCCTCTCGTAGCTTCCTGATTATTTTTATGGTCAGAAAATCCCCTTCCTGGGGGAGGATGTTCAATAATGTGATCCGCTCGAATACTGAGAACTTCATACGCACCTCGTTAAATATTGGTTATATCCAGTTCGGTCCATTGCCAGTTCGCTTGAGTGCCCCCACCATAAACAACGTAATACTGCTGATTTTTTCCCACTACGAAGGTGAAGCCTGCACCATCAGACCCACTCGTCACTCGTGCCTGCGCAGCCAAAGTCCCGTTTACATAGGCTTGGAAGACCTGAGTCATATTGGTGATCCGCAGGTAAAATATGACTACCCGTATATTGCCCCCGTTAGTTTGAACGGCACCACTTGGTCGCTGTGCTGTGGTAAAGGTAGACATAGAGGTACCGACAACAGCAGGCGAACCATGCGTATGATCTTGCCGGGCATAATTGGCCGAGACCCCGACAATAGGGACCTGGCCATAAGACCTCTCGTCTTGCACTGACGATGCCGGAGTCCCGCCGGCCGGTACGGCCCAGTTGCCTTGTCCGTTCATAAAATTGGCCGCATTGTTGTCCAGTTTCTTCAGGAAGCCATGGGCCGCGGTGCTGGCATTATAGGTGGTAATGTCGGTCGGGGCAGAGTGGTAAGTGCTACCATCCAGAGCATGCGAACTCATGCCGCCTGCAGCACCGAGTTCCACCCATGCTGAACCATTGTAATAATATGATTTATGGCTCGTTGAATTATGGTACAGCAGACCTTCGAGTAAATTAGTTGTAGGGGCAGCGGATATATTAGGTAGTACGACCCCAAAGTTGGAATATAGTTTTATTGTGCCATTCAGGGAATAAATGTACTGGTCCGCATCTGAATAAATTGCTAAATACGCATTTGCTACACCCTGGTTGCTCAACCATATACTATCATCAGTGGCAAGCCAAAGTCTGGCGTGCCCGGCACCACTATAATAGGAATAAAAACCAATGCCGCTCGTTCTGTCATACTGTATGGTATTATTAGGTAGATTCCCTCCTGAACTGCCAAACTCAATTCCCCCCTTGAAAACTCCACCGCTGTCAATAAAAGTGGCTCCTCCATTAGATGCCTTCAATATCCAATCGGTATTCTGCGTATGGCTCGCCGGCAGCGCCGCCCAATGAAGCCCATATGCCATGGCGGAATTACAGGTTAAGACATAGCCATTGGGGATCCCGACCAGGGAAAAGCAAATTGCAGTATTTGACCCGGAGCCTACTGCCAGATCCCCCTTTGAATCCCATATTTGGTCTGTCGCTACATTCCCACTTGGTGGGGCTGCCCAGGCACCGTCTGCCCTCAGGAAGTTTGTCGTGCCCCCGCCTAATTTGGGGAGTAAACCGTGGGCTAACGTAGTGGCGTTAAAGGTAGTGATATCTGTGGGCGCTGAATGAAATGCCCCGTCCAGGTCGTGGGAGGCGATGGCCCCGGCAACCCATGTTCCGTCAGCCCTCAAGAAGGTGGTCCCGCCCGGGAATTTCATCATGAGGCCATGCTTAGCAGTTGAGGCGTTCAGGTCCGTATTGTCATCCGGAGCCAAGCAGTCATCCAGTTTGGGTACCGTTCCGGTTGCGGCTGCATAAACACCATCTGAGCGAAGGAACTTGGTGGTGTCGTTTTCCAATGGGGGAACCAGGCCACGGTCAACCGTGGAGACGTTTTGGCTACTTCTCACAATATAATCGGTGACCCTGGGTTTCCTGACGTCCCCGAAATTGATAGTGTATTCGAATTTATCAACATTGAGTATATTCCCGCCGGCATACCGCATCTCAACTTCATTGATAATAAAGGACCGCGCGACCCAGCCAAGATGAGCGTTGGTTATGGTAATCGCCATGCCTGCCCTTAAGCCATCCTGCCAGCAGATCAATGACCCGCCGCTTGTATTCCATACCCCGTCCTTGGATAACTTAGGTTTGAGTTTGCCATAAAGGAAGGTAGTCGTATTATTCGGAGTATCGGAAAAGTTGAACGGAGCGACTTCACCGGTGCTGGCAAAGTAGTGTAACTCCCTATCTCCGTCCCAATACCACAATCTGCTATTTACAGCAGCCAGGTCATCGATGGCCCGTTTCATCGAGGACATATTGAACTTGATACTCGGCAACACACCAGTGATCACATGGGCGCCCACGGGATTAGGTACCCACCCCTGAGCGTCAAAGAACTCGGTCAATATCTGTTTTTCAGTGTGGTCTCCGGCTGTATAATCACCCGTGGTGGTATTGCCATATAATTGCCCGGCTGCTACAGCATCAACACATTGACAGGTCGTGATATCGCCATCCAGCTTATAAAATTCCAGCCCAGCATCATGCACGTGCCCATCAAACAATGTGGCACCCGTTGCATTCGAAATCACCTTGATCAACACAACAGTCCCGGGTGTTGCCGGCTCTATATGGATGTCCTTGAATTTAATGGATAACGTATTGAAATCGTTGGTCTTCAGGTTTAGTTTAAAGCTATCCATTAGAGCGTAGGATGTCTTATCCACGCCATCAAGTTTAATCGTCAGTAGGTTAGACATAACCTTTCGCTCCGAGTGAATTTATCCTGTCGAAGAGACGCTTATCCACCACTTCAGCGATCTGCTCCCCGTCCAGGTAGAGGTGTGTGTGGATCTCGTTGTTGCCCTGGGAGAGCTGCCCCAGGGGGATCACTGCCTCGGGGCCGGCCTCGCCTATCATGGCCAGTGTCGGGGAGCTGACGACGCCGCCAGCGGCCATGCCGGGCACACCCGGGATGGTGGGGGTCTTCAAAAGCTGATCGATTCCGTAGATAGCCCCACCAGCTATCAGGGCCGCGGCAGCAAGTGTTAGCCATCCCTTGGGCCCGGACAATGCCTGCACCAATGCCATGGCCACAGCGACACTCTTTAGCACACCGACCAGTATAACTATGCCGGCCGCAACCTCGAAGATAGTTTTGAGAGTCTCTGGATTCTGTTTGGCCCAGTCCGAGAATTTAACAATGATTTCGGTCAGCTTTTCAATAAAGGCAGTAATCTGGGGGGCCAGTGCCTCTCCTATTTTATTCTTGAAGCCTTCCATGGCGGCAGTCATGGCGTCTATTTTGTCCTGCATTTTGGCGCCAGCGTTCACGGCATCATTCCCTATCACTGCATTCAGTTTATTCGCCTCAGCGGCCATATCGGTCAGTCCCTGTTTGCCATTGGCCAACATGGGCAACATATCGGTTCCGGACCTGCCAAATAACTCTATGGCCATGGCGGCCCGGTCGGTAGGATCCTGAATTTCCGCGATCGCTCCAGCCAACATGTCAAACTGCTCATCAGGGTTCAAACCCTGAATATCCTCGAGTTTGATTCCTAATTGGGTAAAGGATTGCGTGGCTGTGGCAGATCCGTTCTTTGCGTCAAATAAGGTCTTCTGCATGCGCTTCATCGCGGTTTCCAATCCAGCCGTAGAGGACCCGCTCAATTTGGCAGCATATCCAAGCTCCTGAATCTTTTTATAAGATAGTCCGGATCGCTGGGACATCTCCTGAATATTATCGGCTGTGCTGGCAAAGGACATCGTGGCCGCACCCATAGCGCCGACAATGGCAGTCCCGGCAAT
>Ga0247841_10003223_pt1 | contig 30756 bp, 30 predicted proteins | sample LaCruzMarch2015__2_FD_192410 | JGI IMG/M metagenome (GOLD analysis project Ga0247841, IMG submission 192410) | Freshwater microbial communities from meromictic Lake La Cruz, Castile-La Mancha, Spain - LaCruzMarch2015_18m | ecosystem: Environmental > Aquatic > Freshwater > Lake | place: Spain... | reverse complement strand
CCAAGACGATCATCTCCCCCGTGAGGACATGGATCAGGAAAGATGAAAATATGTAGTGCCAAATAAAATGACCAAATCCTACAATAACAACAAGTTAACCGTCGTTAGTGTCGAAGTTGGGCTAGCTCCCAGTGACGTCCGGGACATTCATAGGGGGAGTTGAGGATCGGTTGCTCGAAGAATCGATTATCCATGTTAAGTTTCTCTCCAAATACTCCCGCTGAGACGCAGGCAAAGTTGGACCGTATGTATCACAAGAAATCCTTTAGGAAGGAACTGTTTTTAGCGAGTTTCCACTATTCCCAGTGTTAGCCATCTTGTTTGATGCTTCAGCGCCCTTACCAAAGGATGAAAAGGGGTCAAGTTGACGATTCCAATGCCGTCTTACAGAGACGCCCCTATCGTAGTGTCGTTTTGTGCCGGTTTCACAGGATCAATGGGCAAGTCCCCCCGAATTATACATGAGACGTTGCCGGATAAGGGCAAATGCAAAACATTTCTTACATTTTTTCTAATGATGAGGAATATTAATCGAATAAGCTATGCCTCCGTCACGTGTCAAGACAATTAGGTGGTGACAAGGACAGTTACAACTCTGTAGGTGACAAATTGGAAGCGATCTAGAGAGCAGAGATAATCATGGCCGATGGGGGAACTGTAAAAAGGTTAGAACTAAAGAAGGATTTCAAACTGGCCCTGAAGTGATCGAAGTGAGCACTGCAATTGGAAAGGGTCTTGAAATATTCGAGCCTTTCCCACCGTATGTCGACATTTCACAAGCCCAGTTTTATTCTTGCCTCTACAGCTATTTATCTGAAAGCGAATCAGTATCATCAGAAAGAGCCTGAAAGAAGTCGGCGGGAGGATAACAAAAGGCGAAAGGGAACTCTTGGCTTATCTCTTTCGCCTTCTCTTGGTTTTTTTTTCTTCTCAGCCGAGTAAACAGGCCTTACTTGGTTTGTCGTTCGCACACGGAGGAACAATAGGGAGCTTCCTCCGGGTCGGTCACGTCGCACACGGGACAGGAACACACATCCGGACCATCGTCCGGCTTCTGATATTTCTTTCCTTTTTGTTTTTCTCGGTAGTCCTCGATGGCCCTGTGCAGAGCATCGGCTCCCAAGTTAGAGCAGTGGTGTTTTTTCTTGGGGAGCCCTTCCAGAGCGTCGATCACCGATTTGTTGGTAATCTTCATGGCCTCGTCAAGGGTCTTTCCCATAGCCATTTCGCTGACCATGCTCGACACGGCTATGGCCGCTCCGCATCCAAAGGTCTTAAACTTCACATCTTCAAGACGGTCATCGTTCACCTTGATATAGAAAGCCATTATGTCGCCGCAAGCCGGATTGCCTACCTCCCCTACACCATCAGCGTCCGCAATCTCTCCGACATTGCGGGGGTTCTTGAAGTGTTCCATTACTGTTTCATTGTACATATACACACCCCCTGGGTAGTTTTGTATTGTTTTCTCTCTGAACCATGCTCCAAACCATTTGCGGGTTCTTCAAAACCAAAACTGTCCTTCTCGTCACGACTCAATGCGGCATGAAGGCTATCCGGATTTGAGTCTAGCAGTTTTTTTATAGAGCGGGGACATATCTCTCAGCCTCTGAACTATTGGCGGCAGAATTGTCACCACGTCATCCACGTCTTCGTCCGTATTGTCTCTACCAAGGGTAAACAGGAGTGACCCCTGAGCGGTGCCCGCGTCTATCCCCATGGACAACATCACGTGAGAGACCTTCAGAGACCGTGAGATGCATGCAGAGCCGCTGGCTATCTTTACTCCTTCCATGTCCAGGAAGAGGAGCATTGATTCACCTTCCACGTACTTCACCGTCACACTCACATTACCAGGAAGCCTGAGTGTGGGATGACCCACAATCTCCACCTCTTCCACCACCTGAGGAATTTCTTTTATCAGTCGGTCCCTCAATGGGATGAGGTGAGCAATTCTGGCATCCATATTTCGCACGGCAATCTCGGCAGCTTTTCCCATACCAACTATGCCAAGGACGTTTTCCGTCCCGGCGCGCATACCGCCTTCCTGAATTCCTCCGTCTATGAGAGGAGATATCCTCACTCCCTTTCTCACGTAGAGTGCCCCAATTCCCAATGGACCATAAAAAGGATTCGCGGCCATGGAGAGCAGATCAACGTTCAATGCCTCAACATCCACAGGGATGACGCCTGCCGTTGCTACTGCGTCCGTATGGAACGGTATGTTTCTTTCGCGAGCTATACGGCCTATCTCTGAAATAGGCTCAATAGTCCCGATTTCGTTGTTGCCGTGCATGACTGAAATGAGCACCGTCTTGGGAGTTATAGCTTTTTCCACCTCCGCGGGATCCACTATTCCGTAATTGTCCACAGGCAGTCGAGTCACTTCGACTCCGATAGTCTCCAGGGCTTTTGCAGCATGCATTATCGAAAAATGTTCAACTGAGGAGATTATGAGATGATTACCTCGTGACCGGTTTGCCAGCAAAACGCCCTTGAGTGCCCAGTTGTTTGCTTCAGTGCCTCCGGAAGTAAAGACGATCTGAGTCTCTTTTGCGTTAATTAGAGCGGCGGTTTTTTGCCTTGCCTCATCTATGGCATCGGTCACGGCCTCTCCCAAACTGTGCATACTGGACGGATTACCATAATTCTCCGTGAGAAAAGGCATCATTTCTTCCAAGACCTCTGGAAGTATCGGAGAAGCTGCGACATGGTCCATGTTAATGATTCGCATCAGGTTACCTCTCTACCAAGATATTGAGGCCGGCATGGCAATGCTGATCGCACTTACATTAATGACTGCCGGGCCGGTTGTCAACGATTCTCCGAGTAGAGTCTCCGAGTAGATTCGTAGGACAATTCGAGCCGGTTCCCTACTGTCAGCCTCCCGGCTCCAACAGACTCGTTGAAGTAAACATGGTCCTTGACACATGGATCTCCTTCTCCTATCCTCACCGCAATTGCCACTGCTTGCAATGACGACAAGGAGTCTTGTTATGCAAATTTTTGTTTCCGGATCTTTGGCCTATGACAGGATCATGGATTTTCCGGAAAAATTCTCGGACCATATTCTGCCGGATAAGATTCACATTCTCAACGTTTGCTTTATGGTAAACGGTCTGAAAGAACAATTTGGGGGCACTGCAGGCAATATTGCCTACAACCTCACTCTATTGGGAGAGCGACCGCTGATTCTGGCCAGTGCGGGGAAAGACTTCGACAGTTACGAATGTTGGCTGCAGGGTCTTGGACTTTCCATGACGGGGATTCGTCGTGTTCAGGAGGAGTTGACTGCCGGCGCTTATATCACCACCGACAAGGCGGATAATCAGATTACAGGGTTTAACCCCGGCGCCATGAAATATCCCTGTGACTACCGGGTTGACGGATGTGATCCAGGTGACACGTTGGCCATTGTAGCGCCCGGGAATCTTGACGATATGCTCGCATATTCTCGAAGCTACAAAGAAAGACGGATACCATACATCTTCGATCCCGGCCAATCCATCCCTGCTTTGTCCACGCAAAGCCTGGTGGAAATGCTTGCCGGTTCACAATTGTTCATTTCCAATGACTATGAACTCGAAATGGTCATGCGGTCCACCTGCAAGAAAAAAACTGATATGCTTGTAATGACTGATGCAGTCATTACAACGCTGGGCGAACGTGGATCCCTGGTTTTTGATGGCCAAGGCGAGGTTCGGATCCCTGCCGCCCGAGCGACCGGGGTACTCGATCCCACAGGGGCGGGAGACGCGTTTAGAGCCGGCCTCATCAAGGGGTTAGTCACAGGCAAGAATCTTCTGGATGCGGCTCGCATGGGGTCGGTGGCGGCGAGCTTCAGCGTGGAATGCCAGGGAACCCAGTGCCACAAGTTTACCCTGGAGGCATTTTGGGCTAGATACAACACCGCCTTTGGAGAAATGTGACAGCAGGAAACGTCGCGTTTGACCATGGGACCCGACAAAGCCTCAGGGGCCTCCTTCTTCGGTTGGCTTACGGTGACGGTTCAAAGCGAGACTGCCCCTTACTGCCGAACCACAGAAACGAGAGATAGTCCATGCCTCATGACTCAGAGGAATTGTTGACTCAGGCAAGACAAGACGGTTGCCAACAATCTCCGGAAGCCCTTTTCTTACGGATTCGCAATATATTTAGAGAACTGGGAATACTGGGTATGGATTTATCCCTCCAACACGATGGAGCCTGGTACAAAATTTCATGTGATGAAAAGACATTCATGGTCTATAGGGTCAACGTGTACAGCGGGTCTCGACATCATATGCCTGGATGGCCGGTCTGTTTAGTCAATTCGTTGACAATATTCGAAGAATGCCATTCTCCCGGTTTGGGTGGAGATCACTGCGCATGTGGGCTCGATGTTGAGAATTGGCTGGAAATGGTAGATCTTCACTGTAGAAACAGCCTGGACCCGTGAGCGCCTGCGTTCATCTTCCGCCTGCCCACTGTTTGACACCTGCTATTATTGAACTTAGGTTTTTCAATAGACGTCCGCTTCGGTTTTGGACGATTGCCCCTTGGGAGATCCTGTGTCCGTCTTTTTCTTGCCGGCTCTCGCAAAAATACTTTTGACTTTTGCCGTCATACTTGTCCTGAGTAGATATTTCCCACTCTGGGCGTGTTTGATCTCGGGCGCTGCAATCGTTGGGCTGTGGATGGGGCTTGATCCTTTCCAAGTCATTGATCATGTATGGACTTATTCCTTCTCTGCCCAATCGCTTTGGCTTATACTCATATTGGGACTGATTCTTGTTCTGAGCGACCTGCCCTTTTCGGCTTGGCTTTCACTATCCTTATCTTCACCGCCTACCGTTTTATTCTCTGATGGCACTGAATTTGGACATTTGACCGTGATACGAGGTAAAGGCATCAGGCGCTAGCACTCGAATGCCTGCCATCACTTCTCGGTCTCCTTTTTGGTAATCTCCGCTGTACTATGATCCTGAAAAGCGATCCCTAATTTGCCGTAAGAACCCCGTTCACGGTCCCGCACTTCTCCACCGACACACGGTTTGTTTGCCGGATAAGGAAAATAATGGTCGTGACGATAAGGACCGACACTATTCCCAGTGCAGTGAAAACGGCTTCGATTCCCCAGGTCGAGTCAATAAACTGAATCATTTTGACCGCAAGGGCTCCGACTCCGAACGTCAGGACAAACTTCACTCCGTAAGCCGAATGGTGCAATCTACGGGGTGTATAATCGGCAACGAGCGTATTCTCGATAGCCTGCATACCAAGCTGAAAAAAGAAATAGATTGAAGCAATACCCACCAAAAGAAAATTTTGCGTGAAGGCCATGAGGAAAGCCGCCGGGATGCACATAGAATGGAACGTCAAGTATGCGTACCTTTTCTCGAACCGCTCCCCCACATGCCCTCCGACATATTGCCCGAGCATTCCCACAACAAAGACGACCGTGGTAAGCGCACTGGCCACGAGATTTCCGGAAAGGTTCGTGCCCAACATTCCCGAGAAAACTTCAACCATTCCCGTGCCTTTCAATTGTAGATAACTGGGCAGTATTACTGAAGACCCCGTGTAGGCTATTCCGCCAAGCATCATGGCTATCAACAGAATCAGGAAAGCTCCGAGCATGCCGTTTCCGCCCTCGGAAACCTCTTCTTGTTTCACTGAGGGCTCCTCGAAAGGAAGCAATAAGAGTAGACCTATGCCCACGAGATTTAGTGCACCAAGAACAAGAAGGGCTAACCTGGGCCCGGAAATCCACACGGCTATGCCTGTAATCAGAGGGGCAACTGCGAGTCCCATTCCTCCGAAAATCGCATTGTAGCCCATGCCTACGCTGACCCGCTCAACCCCCTTAGAAATCAACCCGAGTCCTATTGGGTGATAAATAGCTGAGAAAAGACCCACGCCCGCCAAGGCAAGCGAGAGCCGGTCCGGCGATGTCATGAACGCCGCAGCCGCGAGTCCGCACATACCCGATCCCAGAAACATCAATATAGTAAGGCCCTTTCCTCCCAGTCTGTCTCCCACCAACCCCCAGGGCAGGGCCATGAGACCAAACAAAAGGTATTGCATGAAAGACAGCCCCAAAACATCCACCATGTCCAGATTCATCACTGAGGCCAGGGGCAGGACGATAGCCGGGAAAACCAGCATGTTATAATGGCTCATAAAGTGACCGAATGAGGTCACAAAGAGCAGTCGACGTTCCTTAACGGTCAACTTCGCCAAACCTCCACACAAAAATTTATTGGGGATGAATATAGTAGCACTTGTTCATACCTTTATCAGCATAATATCAAGAGCCGGTGCTCATGAGGCGCCGGAGCGGAATCATCTGCAAGAAGTTGTGAACAGGAACCTTTTTTCCTCTTGACTTGATCTCTACACAAAAATATCCTCAGTTTCGTAACCCTCCCAAGAACCCGTAAGGGCCAAATGGCATGGTGCGGCGCTACCACGAAAGGAAAGGATTAACCATGGCCACATCCGAAATATTGAATGGTAAATTGATCCTGGCGGTCGATGACGAAGAAGATGTGTTGGAGATCATCAAGGATATGCTCTCAGACGTCGCCAAGATCGAGTTGCATACTGCCACTTCCTATGAAAAGGCGTGGGAATACCTGGTTTCATACACATACGATTTGGTGATCCTCGACATCATGGGTGTGCGAGGATTCGAACTCTTGCAGCTTGCGACCAGACAGAAATTCCCCGCTGTTATGCTCACCGCACATGCATTGAACCCTGATTCGCTAAAGAAATCAATAGAACTTGGAGCCAGGGCATATCTGCCAAAGGACAAACTCAATTCGCTGGTTCCTTTTCTTGAGGATGTCTTAAGACTTAGCTACCAGTCTGCATGGAAGAAGGTGTTGGACCACGTGGTTACCCTGTTCGACAGCAGATTCGGATCGGATTGGCGAAAGTCTCAGGCCGAATTCTGGCATGATTTCGAGAAGAAGGTCTCGATGGATGATGGGGCTATCATCAAGTGAATTTCTGCCTCAGGGTTACACGGCCCAGTATCTAAATGTGCTGAAGGCAGTAGGGCGATCTTATACCGGAGGTAAAATGCTTAATCCCGGGCAGACCTATGAGGAAGTGTACGGGTCCTTACAGATGGAGGATTCCGGAATATTATAACATCGGCGTCGATATATGCGACAAGTGGGCTGCCGAAAAAGATCGACCGGCCTTGATCTATCATACAGCCAGATACTTTTTCTTGATCTCTTCGTCTTTTTCCAGGTCCGAGATAGTGCCTTGGTACTTGATGTGTCCGCTGTCCACAATGTAAGCCCGGTCCGAATGCTTCAGAGAAAATTTCACATTCTGTTCGGAAAGAAGAATGGTCATGCCTTCTTTCTTGATCACGTCGATAAATTCCCCAAGTCCCTTTACGATGATGGGCGCAAGCCCTTCGGATGGTTCATCGAGCAGAAGAAGATCAGGATCGCCCATAAGGGTTCTTGCTATGGTCAGCATCTGCTGTTCCCCTCCGCTCAGGGTCCCGCCTCTTCTTTTGGAAAGTTCTTCCAGCCTCGGGAAAACCTGGTACACGCGTTCCAGAGTCCATTTGTTCATCTTCCCAACGGATTTCTTGCGGCCTACCTCCAGGTTTGCTTGCACAGTCAGGTCCGGGAAAATCCTTCGGTCTTCAGGAACGAAGCCCATTCCTAGCCGGGCCACCCTGTACGGGTCAAGTCCTGTGATGTTTAGGCCGTTGAACTTTACCGTTCCGGATTTGGGCGGCGTCAATCCCATGATGCTACGCATAGTGGTGGTCTTTCCGGCACCGTTACGGCCCAGCAGCACCACCACCTCCCCTTGTTCCACATCCAGGGAAACATCAAAGAGTATGTGGCTCAGGCCGTAATAAGTGTTAATTCCTTGGACCTCCAGTTGCATGTCTAAACCTCTTCACCCAGGTAAGCCTCGATGACTCGCTGATTCCCTGAAATTTCCTTTGGAGTTCCTTCCGCCAGTATCGTCTTATAACAGAGGACTCTCACCTTCTCGGAGATGCCGAACACTATGTCCATGTCGTGTTCGATGAATAGCATTGTTATCTTCAAACGCTCCCAGAGTTCCTGAACAAGTTTCACGATTTGCCTGCGCTCTTCGGGACTCATTCCCGCGGTTGGCTCGTCTAAGAGAAGGAGTCTCGGTTCGAGTGCGAGAGCCACGGCAATATCCAGCCTCTTCTGGTTTCCGTGGGCCAATGTGCCGCTCTGACGTTTGGCCATGTCGGCCAGGCCCACGCTTTCCAGGATTGCGTAAGCTTTTTCGTGTGCTGCCTTAAGGTTAGTGAACGGAGTATACAGGTTGAGATTACCTTTTTGCCTTGTGATTACCGTGGCTACCGCGTTCTCCAGCACAGTCATCCTGGGGAATATATTGGTTTTCTGAAAAGCCCTGGCTATGCCCAGCCTCACTATGTCAAAGGGCTGCATTCCAGTTATTTCTTGATCTCTAAAGAGTATCTTTCCCTGTTCCGGGATATGATAGCCGGTTATGAGATTGAACAGAGTGGTCTTACCGGCGCCGTTGGGTCCGATAATGGAACTGAGTTCGCCTTCGACCAGCGTGAAACTGATGTCGTCGAAGACAACACTCCCCTCGAAAGATTTTGATAAATTCTCAATGCGAAGGATAGCTTCGGCCATCTTGGTTATTCACCGTGGAGTTGATACAAAGGTTCACGATTCAGACTTGCTAAACATTTTTTGGTAAAGACCTACCAGACCTCCAGGGGCGAACAGCACGACCACCAGCAATATCAACCCGAGGATTATGGCCCACACTTCTACCATACGTTGGTGCATTTGTTGAAGAAAGACCTTGAGAAACATTAACACCGCCGAACCGATAGCCGGTCCGAGCAGGGAATACATGCCGCCGACGAGACTTGCCAGAATCGGTTCTGCGGACTTGCTCCAATGCAGAAATTCAGTTTGAGCGAATCGATTAAGTTCAGCTAAAAGGCCTCCGGCGAGCCCTGCAAAAGCGCCTGCTATTATGAAATTGAGCCATTGGTAACGCCTGACATTTATCCCGATGAATTTGGCCCTTTCCATGTTTTCCCTGATGGTTCTGATGGTGAGACCAAACGATGAATTCACTATCATCCGCATGAGGAGCAAGCAGGCGAGAAAAAGTACCAGGCAAAGTAGATAATAACCGGTGGGTCCAAGAATCTCGGGACGGGGAATACCGTGAATCCCGTCATCTCCCCCGGTAAAAGTGTACCATTGAAAAACAATCATGTAGAGCAGTTGACCAAAAGCCAGGGTAAGAATTGCAAAGTACAGGCCTATCAAACGTACGCAGAACCATCCTATAACGGCAGCCGCCATGGCTGCCGTCACCGGGGCAGCCATAAGAGCCAAAAAAAACGGCACCCCCCCTTTTTTCATGAGGAGAGCCACTGTGTAGGCTCCTACTCCAAAAAAAGCAGCGTGTCCAAAACTGACCATTCCTCCAAAGCCAAGGATCAGATTGAGGCTCATGGCAAAAAGCCCCATAATGATCATTTCCGTCGAAACCCAAATCCAGTACTCTCCTGTCCTACCAAACCCGGCGAGAACAAAAGGGAGTAACGCCAAGGCCACAGCCACGGCAACCCCAATGACCCAATTCAGGTTATTAGTGGTGGGCTTATCCAAGTTTCTGTCTCGCATCTTTCCCTATCAACGTTCAGGTTTCCCGAAAAGGCCCCAAGGCCTGAGAATAAGTACAACGGCCATGACCAAGTAAGGGAACAACAGAGCCCACCGGCCAAACGGCAGTTGGAAAAACGTAATTCCTACGCCTATGATCAGAGACCCCAATAATGCTCCGCCGACACTTCCCAGTCCCCCGATCACTACGACTGCAAAACACTCGATGATTTTCTCCATACCAATACCGAGATCAATATTGGCGAGTTCCGCCATTAAGACTCCGCCTAAACCCGCGAGCCAGCAACCCAGCATAAATGTAGAGGTCATGACCCAGGAAACATTGACTCCGAGGGCCCCAAGGGTGTCGGGGTATGTCACCGCAGCCCTCATGAGGTTCCCCGCCCTGGTCTTGTAAAGCATCAACCACATTCCCAAAGCGAGCGCGGGTCCTATGAACAGGATAAACAGATTGTACGAGGGCAGAGCCATTGACATGATGTCCACAGACCCCGCCAACAAGTCGGGCCTTGCAACACTCCGCGGGTCTCCACCCCAGATGAGCCTCACAAGTTCGTCGAGTATCAAGACCAACGCATAGGTGAGCAGCAGTTGCAGCAGATGCTCCTCTCGATACACCCGGCGAAACAGAGTCACCTCAAGAAAAAAACCCAAAAGAGCAATTCCAGGCGGTATGACCAACATCAACAGGAAAAAATTAAGAAGAGAACCGCCGGAAAGAAAAGTGCTCAAAGAGTAAGCCAGAAAAGCCCCGATCATGTACAGGGAGCCATGAGCAAAATTAATCACCCTCAGAACGCCAAATACCAGCGTGAGCCCGGAAGCAATGATAAAAAGAAGCATTCCCTGGCACAGCCCATTGATGAGCATGAATATGAAGAAATCAGCAGTCATGTCGTTCCCGTCGAGGACGCAGAATTGATGAACAATAAGATAAACCTGGAACTGACAAGCACTTCATGCCAGTCCCAGGTTTCGACCTGTCGGCAGACGGTTATTTTTTACCCGCCGCTTGTAACTTCTTCACCTCTTCCACTGACAGCCAGACCTTTTCGGCCGGAACTTCCTCAACTTCTTTCATAATCAGGAATTCCGGAAAGCGGGAATCTTTGCCAGTGAGTCCTACGTACAGGCCGACATTCGCCATGTGATCCTCGGCCCGAATGTAACGATCTCCACGAAGAGACTTGAATTGTAGCCCTGCGATGGTTTTGACAAGTTGGTCTGAGTCGATGGTGTTGGCCTTCTTGATGGCCTCAGCAAGCACAACCATACCGTCGTAAGCCATGCAGGCCCAATCTGACGGCCATTCCTTGTACTTTTCGTAAAATTTCTTCACAAAAGCGTTCATTTCAGGGGTGTCAATAGCGTAGAAGGGGCACCTCGTATATCCCATCATCCCTTCGGGCATATCCATCCCTGTGGTTCGCAACATATCCAGGTCAAACAGAGAAGTGAGAGTGGCTTTCTTGAATAGACCATAAGGCTTAGCCTGCTTGATGAAGCTGCTAAGCTGGCCTCCCCAGAAGTTGCTGTAAACGATCTCGGGGTTTTTGGCCATCAGTGTAGGAATATAGGGTGAATAGTTACTTTCGCCCAGTTTAACCCACACTTCCTCGATGATATTTGCATCAGGCTTGAGTTTGGTAAGGTCGGATTTGAAACTGTCGAATTGGGCATGACCGTATGCATAGTCAGGGCCGATAAAGGCGTACTGTTTGTATGGCTTCTTGGACAGCGCGACCGCTATTCCGCGTCCTTCGATACCCGTGTTGGGCACGACTTGGAACATGTAAGGCTGAAAATCGGTCGTGGTCAAAGCTTCAGTATTGGACGTATGGAAATATACGATTTTCTTGAATTCCTGGGCCACCTTTGTGACGGCCAGAGCCACGGCGCTGCTCGTGCCGCCGATTAGAAAATCACATTTTTCACTCAAGACCAGCTCTCTGGCCATGGTCGCCCCCACATCAGGCTTTAGCTGGGCGTCACGGACCACGAGTTCCAATTTTTTGCCGAGGATTCCCCCTGAAGCGTTGGCCTCTTCAATGAAAAGATCGATAGCGGCCTTTTGCCCCTTATAAAATTGAGCTGCGACCCCTGTTATGTCGGCGACAAAACCCAGCCTGATGGTGTCTTGGGCCATGGAATCGCCGGTCATCGCCAATCCTTGCATGACGATGATCGAAAGCAACATCACCATAATTCTCAGGTGTTTACGTGTCATAGTCTCCTCCGCATTTGTTTGTTAAGGCCGTTTCATAGCATGATCAGCCGACTCAATCAATTCAGACTCCTTGTTAGCATCGGATTTGCCACCAGAGCCTACATTCTTGTCTGCTCTACCGGGAAAGAAGTAGCCTGCTTCTCGGAGAAAGCCAAAGCCTACATGATGAGAAACTACGGGTTTCGATGAGAATTTATTAGCGTTGAGAATAGGATTCTCCATGTCTTAAAGTCAAGTATAATTTCCTCGGCTCGTCCCTTCCAGGGAAGCTGTCCTAATGCTGTTGATACGGTGAATCGTCGTGTCCAAAATCGTAGGCCGTCTACTGCTCAAATTCTCGGCTTGATTTCGTAGGGGTTTTCGATACAATGCTTCCATAATATGGAGGGGTTTGCATAATGGTTGAACATTTGGCCGAGTACTTTGTTTACGCTATCGAACGTGGTGGATACGTGGGAGCAGGTTTTCTCATGGCGCTTGAGAGCATGATTGCACCGGTGCCTAGTGAACTGGTCATGCCTTTCGTCGGATTTCTGGTGGCAGAAGAAAAATTCGATGTCATTACTGCAATTCTCGCTACGTCAATTGGGTCAATCGTCGGTTCTTTGGTTTCCTATTGGATGGGCTATTATGGCGGGAGGCCTTTTGTTCTAAGCGTGGGACGCTATCTCTTGCTCAACCGGGAACATCTGGTGTGGACGGAGCAATGGTTTGCTCGAAACGGTTCCTGGACGATCTTCGTAAGCCGTTTCATACCGGTCGTCAGACACCTCATATCCATTCCTGCCGGAGTCGGCAGGATGGGACTCCGGCCGTTCTGCCTGTATACTTTGGTCGGAGCAACGATTTGGAATTCCTTTCTGCTTTTCTGTGGTTACAAATTGAGGCAGAATTGGACGCAGGTGCAGCAGTATTCACACATTGTGGATATCGGAGTAGTTATTGTGCTTTTGTTGTGCGCAGGTTGGTATGCGGCAAGGCATATTCGAAACTCTTCGTCAGCCCCAAACAACTAGCAGCTTTCAACATAACCAAATTTGGTCTGAGGGCTCTATCACAATCTATTTCGGCTGAGGGAGAAGGAGAGATTCGATCTTTCTCTGTGAGTACAGGCTTTGTAAAGACAGGCCTTGCCCTGAATCAAATTCCAGCCCAAGCACAGCAACGTGGCATAACCCAGGAAGAAGTGGTACGAGACGTGATGATGTGCAAGTTACGAGTCAAAGAGATGATGGCGCCGGTTGAAGTAGCCGACCTTTTCCTATTTGGCTTTTCTCGATATGCAACATATCTGGTTGGTGGAGATCTGCTGTTCGATGGCGGCATGGTCCTCACCTGCTGAGGCGTCGGAGAAGTCCCGGCCGGTGAATTCTCAATGAGCCGCTTTGAAGGCGATGAACGCGGAGGGAATGAGACCGAGCCGGAAACATAGCGAGGACAAGAATGAAGATAGTTACTATTTCCAGGCTGGTGGGCGCTTATGGTGACGTAATTGCCGCGGTGGTGGCAAGGAGGATGGGATTGGACCTCGTAAGTCTTGCAAAGGTTCATGAACTTGCTCAGGGCTGTGACCCGGAATACCTGGACGCCTGCAGAATGTTCGAGACTGAGCATGGCCCAAGTTTTTTCGAGCGAATTTTTTTTGACAGACCGACCCACACAAGTCTATTCAAGGCGCTGACGTATGAAGAGGCGTCTCGTGGCGACGTGGTTCTTGTGGGGAGAGGAGCCCAAATAATACTGCGGGAAATTCCGGGAGTGTTCCGGGCGCGCATCGTGGCCCCCAAGCCGCTCCGCTTAGAGAGAATCATGGAGCGTTACAATTTCTCCGGGGAAGAGGCGGAAGAATTCGTCCGAAAGTCCGATCACGAGAGAGAGGGCCTCATCCATTCCATCTTTCACATAGATCCCAATGACTGGTCTCTGTATGACATTACCCTGAACTCAGCCCATTATACTTCGGGGGCCGTCGCAGACATAATTGTACATGCGGTTGAAAAGATGGAAAAAGTGCCCAATGAGGAGCAAGTGCTGGTCCGGCTTAAGAGCATGGCCCTGGCCAAGCGGATAGAAACCTTTGCGCATAAAAAATTGACGTCCGCTGTGGCGCGCCACGTAGAAATAGATGCAGAACCCGGTGGAGTGATAAAGATTTCCGGTCGAATACGCAACCGAAAAGAGAAGGAGAGGCTGCTGGAGTTGGTCTCAGAGTACCCGGGCGTCACCCAAGTGATTGACGACTTAATAGTCACTGAGCTTTCTTTCAGCTACTAGGCCGTACTGCGTTTGGGATGATCAACATGTCTGACTATCTCCAGATCGTTCTGACCGCTTGCTTTGTGGTCGCTGTATTTGTCTTGACTCGCTTCATGGTGACTTGGCGATTGAGACGGGCGGTCACGTCAATTCTTAACGATTTGGGGGCTCAGGGAGCAATAGACGAGGGTTCTGCGGCCGCCCTACCCTGCTCAAAACCGAACACTCTGCGGCTCGTTATTCGCGACTACCACTCCAGGGCCCTACAATATATGGTATCCGAAGGAGTTGTGGGACTCACCCCTTCCGGAAAGTATTACCTCAGAATTAGATCCGAATAGATGATTTGACCAATTAAGTCAGGAACTTCTTTGTGAGAAAGGTCGTCGCATGTTCGATTCTCTGCCTGATGACTCCAAGGGTATGACGGAATGGTTATGGGAGCAGTTTGAACCTTACTACGTCGAATTGATCAAAAGACACATTGACGACCCCGCTAACTTCTTAACCGACTGGACGCGATTGGACGAACTGATAGAAGAAACTTTTAGCCGGCTTCATGTGGCTACCACGGTGAACACGGCCGACCTGGAAGCTGAAAAGCGATACCACGGTTTTCTTGATTCGGTTTATTCGCGCGCTGAAGAAGCTGAGCAGAAGCTAAAAAACAAGTTCCTGGAGCACGCAAACGCACCTGCCGGTTTCGAGTTGCCAGTGCAGAAAATGCGTGCTGAGGCGGAACTGTTTCGTGAAGTCAACCTCCCTTTACTCGTTGATGAACGCAAACTTGAGAGCCGGTACGACAAGTTAATCGGGTCTCAAACGGTTCAGTGGGAAGGAAAAGAGGTCACGGTAGCACAGCTCAGGCCGTTTTATCAAAGCCCTGACCGTGTTGTGCGAGAACGTGCCTGGCGGGTCGCTGCCGAACGTCAAATGGAAGACAGGGATGCAATAAACACCCTTTGGGCTCAATTCCTGACGTTGAGGAGAAAGCTGGCAGCCAACACCGGCTTAGCCGATTACAGGTCTTTCAGATGGAAGCAACTTCTTCGATTTGACTACAGCCCGGATGATTGCATCCGCTTTCACGAAGCTATTGAGAAGGTTGTGGTTCCGGCGGCTGAGCTTATTTGCCAAAGACGCGCAAAAACTATGGGGCTGAAGACTTTGCGGCCCTGGGACCTTGACGTGGATCCACGGGGCAGACTACCTCTCGCGCCGTTCAAGGATGTCTCGGAACTCAAGACCAGGATTGCATCGGTTTTCCACCATGTGGATGCGGTATTGGGTGATTACTTTGACACCATGATCACCGAGGATTTGCTGGATCTGGATAACCGGAAAAATAAGGCGCCAGGCGGTTATTGCACGGAATTTGCCGCCGTGGGGCGGCCGTTTATTTTTATGAACGCGGTCGGTGTGCACGATGACGTCCAAACCATGCTACACGAAGCGGGCCATGCCTTCCACACCTTTGAGAAAAGCCGTCTTCCATATTATCACCAGCGGCACACGCCAATGGAATTCTGCGAGGTGGCATCCATGTCCATGGAACTGCTCGCTGCTCCTTTCCTGGAAACTCGCCTGGGCGGATTTTATTCGGCGCAAGATGCTATCCGGGCCCGCTCGGAACACCTGGAGCGCGGCATATTATTTTGGCCTTACATGGCAGTAGTAGACGCTTTTCAGCACTGGGTGTATGAGAATCCCGACGATGCGGCCGACCCGTCGCATTGCGACCGTCAGTGGATGAAAGTGTGGAATCGTTTCATACCCTGGATTGATTGGACCGGTCTGGAGGAAGAACTCATGACCGGGTGGCAAAGAAAGCTTCATATTCACACAGTTCCCTTTTACTACGTGGAATATGGCCTGGCCCAACTCGGAGCGGTACAAGTGTGGGCAAATTCTCTGAAGGATCCCTCTGGGGCCGTGTCGGCCTATAGACATGCCCTTTCGCTTGGCGGCACTGTTCCACTGGCTGACTTATACTCCGCAGCCGGGGCTAAATTCGCATTTGATGCAGAGGTGCTTGGGCAAGCGGTGTCTCTCATGGAACATACTGTTGAGGATTTGCGGTAATATTTCTTTGAAGGCGGAACAGTATCCAAATGACGGCGGTTGTCGTGCCGACCCCAGAAAAAGCAAAGGGCCGATCTGTCTCGGCCCTCGCTTGCTCTGCGCGTTACTACTATTCTAATGAAGTTATCAGGCTACCAGCGTGACGGCCTGGCATCCCGTCTTCCTGCATCTCTCTTGGGGCGTGCTTCGTTCACTTTGAGGCTTCGTCCTTTGAAATCCTTCGAATCTAGTTCCTGGATAGCGCGAAGCCCTTCTTCACGTTCGGCCATCTCAACAAAACCGAATCCTCGGGAGCGGCCCGTAAACTGGTCGGATATGATCTTCGCAGTGTCTACACGTCCGTATCCCTCGAACAGTTCTTTAAGGTTGTCCTCGTTTGCGTCGAAGGACAGGTTTCCCACGTAAATGTTAATACTCATTCTGTTGCTCCTTTTCAAAAATCATCCTGGTACGCGCGACGAGGATGGCTTGGTAAACCGTAGTGCTGATACAGGCGTGTAAATTCGGTGGTGTCTTACGGCCGGCATTTTGAGGCACGGGCGGTCTGTTCCTGGGGTCTAAATTCTTGCATTACGCCCGTCGGTCTGATCAGCCGGGAGGGAAATACAAGTCACATGTCGTTATCTTTACTATAGTTAGGGCCTTTGATCTTGTCAAGAGATTTTGCTTTCCCCCTTGAGGCGTTGTGAATACTTTCAGTTGTGGTCCATGGGAACGTTGGCAATCGTACGGGCAACTATTATATTTCGCTGCGTTAAAGGTTCTGCTGGGGAGACCGCATGTATATGAAATCACCGCCTCGCCTTATGGAGACGCCTTGTAGCCGTCGGATCGGACACAAAAACATGAGAGGGTGAGATAAACCATGAAACCGTTGCAGACATTGTATCCTTGATGGACGCATTTACTGTAGTTCCCATGCCGGCTGCTCGATGAATGGCAGAGGTCAAGGAACCAACAGGTTTCGCCAAAAAGCTCATGGCCCCTTTGGACCTCCTGGAAGAAGTCGGCGGACTGTTGGCCAATGCTATTTTAGAAACCTCAACTTTCGCAGTTGGCGTGAAAGCAAGGCTTAATTTGTGACCTCAGAACTGGTAGATATCATTGAGGGGTGTCCTCCTGTATTGTGGCCTCTATTTCGATAGCACAGTAGTTTGCCGCCATACTTCGCCGCGAAAATTGAGAGATTGATTCTCGTGACAATTTGTTGGGCTGGCTGTAGATTAGTCTTGTCGTAGTCAGATTGTGGAAAACGACAGTACAAAGGACTCGTTGCCGATGAAAATCCTAGTGGTGAACGGCAGCCCGCACGGAAAGAAGGGTAACACGAATTGAAAGTAACAATGCGAAATTGCATAATAATTATGACGATGTGCTTTGTGGGCGCTGTCATTCTTGGCTGCGAACAAAGAGGTCAGACCCGTCAACTGGTCCCGCCGGAAGTCGTGGTAAGCCATCCGACGAGCAAAGACGTGACGGAGTTTCTCGAGTTCACGGGGATCACAGCGGCGCTTGAGTCAGTGGAGATTCGGGCCCGAGTGAAGGGGTGGCTGCAAAGTGTCAATTTTCAACCAGGTGCGAAGGTTAAGAAGGGGGACTTGCTTTTCCTGATTGATCCTAGGATGTTCCAAGCACAGGTAGACCAATATCAAGCGCAACTCGAGGGGAAAAAAGCTGATCTCAACCTTCAGGAAACCAATATGAGGCGTGCCGAGCAGCTCTTGGGATCCGCGTCAATAAGCCAGTTGCAGTACGACACCCAAAGGGCCCAAGATGCCGTTGCCAAGGCACAAGTCGGCATCTCGGAGGCCGATTTGGAAAGGACCAAGCTCGATCTTGAATACGCCCGGGTTACGGCTCCCATAGACGGAAACGCGAGTCGCAATCTCGTTGATGCGGGTAATCTAGTGGGCGCAGGCAACGAGACTCTTCTGACCAAGATCGTCAACGAAAGCTCCGTCTATGCGTATTTCAATCTTAGTGAAAGAGATGCCCTGAAGCTCAAGAAAATGACCCCGCCGGAGAATTCGGAATCGGGCGAGAGAACCTGGAAGATCAAAGTCTATCTGGCTCTTAGCGACGAGACAGGATTCCCCCACGAGGGCAAAATTGATTATTGGGAACCGGAGCTTGACCCAAAGACAGGGACCCTTCAGGCACGCGCCATATTCTCGAACGAGAACAGGTTGCTCATGCCGGGACTGTTCGCGCGCCTTAGAGTCCCAGTGCAAAAAGAAAACGCATTGCTGGTTCCAGAACTGGCTGTTGGCGTTGCTCAGGCAGGAATGTACGTGCTGGTGGTAAACAAGGACAATGTAGTGGAGCAGCGATTGGTTAAGACCGGTCAGCTTGACGGGGTGCTCAGGATCATTGGAGAGGGGCTCAAGCAGGATGATTGGGTCATAGTCAACGGAATTCAGCGTGCGAGGCCGGGCGCGAAAGTGAACCCTCAAAAGGCCCCTGAAGAGCCACAGCCTTCACAGCCTCCAAAACAAGTACATTCGCCCCCCAAATAATGGAGTTCGTGCTATGCTGAGTCGCTTCTTTATCAACAGGCCGATCTTAGCCTCTGTGATTTCAATTCTGATAGTGCTCATGGGAGGCCTCTCCATCTTCGGGCTTCCCATTGCCCAATATCCCGACATTGTTCCCCCTGTTGTCCAGGTGACTGCGTCGTATCCTGGTGCAGACCCCGGAGTAATTGCTGAAACCGTTGCAGCACCGATCGAACAGCAAGTGAACGGCGTGGACAACATGCTCTACATGTCCAGTCAGAGCGCTGCGGATGGGTCATACACTCTCAATGTCACTTTCGAGTTGGGCACAAACATAGACATGGACACCGTTCTGACTCAGAATCGTGTTTCCGCGGCTATGGCGCAGTTGCCCGAGGAAGTTCAGCGTCAGGGTGTAAATACCAAGAAGGTTTCCAGTGCCCTTGCCATGATTCTGACGGTGTATTCCCCGGATGGTAGCTATGACGACCTGTTTGTGACTAATTATGTGACCATATACATTAAGGACGTCCTGAGCAGAATTCCAGGGGTTGGGAATATAAACCTCTATCCGAGCAAGGACTATTCAATGCGAATCTGGCTGGACGCAGACAAGCTCCAAGCCCGCAACCTCGCAGTTACTGATATCGTGAATGCTATCCAAAATCAGAACATCCAGGTAGCCGCAGGCCAGCTTGGTCAGCCACCGGTTCCCAAAGGCCAAGTTTTTCAGTTGACTGTCAACACCCTCGGACGGCTCATTGATGCGAAGCAATTTGAAGATATCATCGTGAAAACCGGCGACGACACTCGCGTTACCTACCTCAAAGATGTCGCCAATGTCGAGTTGGGGGGCAAGGCGTACGATTTCCTGTCCTTCTATCAAGGCAAGCCTGCAGCTACGATGATGATTTACCAATCCCCAGGCTCCAATGCAATCGAGGTCACCAAACAATTGAACTCTGCGCTCGGGCAGCTCAAGAAAGAGTTTCCACCCGGCCTGGAGCAGGTTGTGGTTTACCAGGTTGCAGATTTCGTCAATGCATCAATTCGCGAAGTTGTTGTGACGCTACTGGAAGCTTTTGTCCTGGTCATTCTCGTCGTCTTCATTTTCCTTCAGGGTTGGCGTGCCACGGTCATCCCGTTGATTACGATACCGGTATCATTGATCGGCACATTCGCCGTGATGTCTCTATTAGGCTTCTCGATTAACATGATCACGTTGTTCGGGATAGTTCTCGCCATCGGCCTCGTGGTGGACGACGCCATCGTGGTGGTCGAGAACGTCGAGCGCAACATGACCCAATTCGGGCTATCAGCGAAGGATGCCGCCGTTCGAGCCATGGATGAGATAACCGGAGCAATCATCGGCATCACGTGCGTGCTCATGGCAGTGTTTGTGCCGCCGGCTTTTCTCGGAGGCATCACGGGCCAACTGTTTCGACAGTTCTCGTTGACCATAGCATTCACTGTATTGTTCAGTGCATTGAATGCACTCACACTGAGTCCGGCCCTGTGTGCTCTCTTGCTGAGGCCCCAACACGGCGCAAAAAACATTTTCTTCAGGACTTTCAACAATTTTTTTGGCCGTCTCACCGACTCTTACTCAAAGATCGTGGCCATCAGTGTACGACGCCTGGCTCTGATGTTGACTTTATTTCTCGCCTTGGTGGTTTTGAGCGGATTGAGCCTCATGAAGGTCCCCACCGGCTTCCTTCCTCTTGAAGATGATGGATTAGTCTTGGTGAATATCCAGTTGCCTGATGGGGCCAGCTTGGAGCGCACTACCGAGGTCGTTCGCCGCGCTGCCGGAATTGTCGAAAAAACTGATGGAGTAAAAACGTGGTGTGCGCTCGTCGGCTTTTCGGTCATAGATGCCGCACGCTCGAATCTTGCCACAATGCTCATCCCTCTGAAACCTTGGGAGGAACGATCTAAGCAAGGACTGGGCCGAGACGTCATTATGAGGAACTTATCGGCTCACTTTGCGAAAATTTTGGACGGGGCAGTTTTCCCATTTACTTTCCCTCCCATTCTTGGGCTCGGCACAGGCGGCGGATTCGAGATGCAGTTGCTCGACAAGGCTTCCCTTGGCTTTGAGGCCCTTGAACGAGCGGGAACTGAGCTGGCTGCAGCAGCCAATTCACAGCCGGACCTCCAATCCGTGCATGCAACGTTCAGAGCGCTATATCCAGGCATATACCTCGATATAGACCGAATTCAGGCGTTGACATTGAAGATTCCCTTACAGGATGTTTTTAACACATTACAAACGTACTTAGGGTCAACCTACGTGAATGATTTTAACAAATTCAGCAGGACATGGCAGGTTCGGGTTCAATCCGATAGCCGTTTTCGGAGACAGCCAGACGACATTTCCAGGCTCTACGCAAAAAACTTGGAAGGCAAGATGATTCCGCTCGGTACCGTGCTGAACGCACGTTATCAAGTTGGTCCCATGCGTGTGGACAGGTACAACATGTTCCCCACAGCCAAAGTGATGGGTGACGCTGCACCTGGGTATAGCTCAGGCCAATCTCTCGATGCAATGGAAGAGCTTGCGGAAAAGGTCCTCTCTCCAGGGATGGGCTTTGAATGGACCAACATGGCCTATCAGGAGAAAAAAGCTTCAGGAAAAGGCGCTATTACCTTTGTCATGGCGATACTGGTGGTGATCCTGATCCTCGCAGCCCTTTACGAGAGTTGGGCCGACCCGATCGTCGTGGTCTTGACAGTCCCATTGGCAGCTTTGGGCGCCGCGTTGGGTCTCATAATCCGCGGAATGGATAACAACGTTTACACTCAAGTGGGGTTGGTGCTGCTGGTGGCTCTGGCAGCTAAGAATGCGATTCTCATTGTGGAGTTTGTTCGGGATGAACGTGCAAAAGGCATGGGCCTTTTTGATGCGGCGGTTGAAGGTGCTCGCACGCGTTTTCGCCCGATTCTCATGACATCGTTGGCATTCATTTTTGGAGTATATCCTCTCGTCATTGCTTCCGGAGCGGGAGCGGTGAGTCGGCAGTCCGTAGGGACGGCGGTATTTGCAGGGATGCTGGGCGTAACGGCGCTCGGAATCTTTTTCATTCCTGCACTCTACGTGTTCATGCAAGGTCGAAAAAACTGGACTGCGGATTCGGAGGAGTATAGTCCCAAATAGTCAGAAACCAGTATCGGAAGAGTCTTTTTCGCACGCTTTGAGCACCTGATTTCTATGTTTCAGCAAGAGAAAGACCGTGCCTTCATGATGCTTGTCCCACCACTGATATCGTTTACACCCTGTCGGATGATCTGAAAATGAAAGTTTGGAAAGTGAAACCTTTACGTTTCGACTAGACTGATAGTCTGCATTCGTTGAGGCCGCGCCCAACCGTTGGTTCGTGTTGACCGCACAGATGTCTATTGGCTCCTGAGGTGACTTTTCCTTCGCTTTTCCTGTCAGTGACGCCACTCCTACAAGCTTTCGAGCTTGACGGTTAAGAACAATTCCCGTAACATGTCAGGTTCCCGGAATACTGTTTGCCATTGCGGATATCTTCATCTTTTGGAGGCGCTGTGGGTTTTCAAGAAGCGACCCGAAGAATCGATGAATTGTGCGATGAAAGTGTACGTTTTCTCGCGGGAATATGTTCGATACCCGCGATAGGCCCAGAGAACGGCGGCTCAGGGGAAATGGAAAAATATCGGGTTGTAAAGGAAGCTGCGCTTGCTTTGAGCCCGGATCAGGTCGAGGAAATTCCCGCTCCGGATGACCGCGTTCCCGAAGGCGTGCGGCCTAATCTCCTTGCAGTCTTCCTCGGCAGCGATAGATCCCGTACCTTATGGATACTCAGCCACATCGACGTAGTCCCTCCCGGCGAACTCAGGCTCTGGGACCATGACCCGTTCAAACCACATGTCGCAAATGGATTCCTGTGCGGCAGGGGAGTGGAAGACAACGGTCAGGCGCTGGCCGCGAGCCTGTTTGCAGTCCGTGCCGTCAAGGAGACTTGCGGTTTGGGCCTTAACGTAGGACTGGTGCTGGTTTCCGATGAAGAATGCGGGAGCTTGTACGGGCTGGATTATGTCCTGCGAAAGCGCTTGGACCTGTTCAATCCCCAGGACTTGATCCTGGTCCCCGACGCGGGCAACAAGGATGGCGATCACATCGAGGTAGCAGAAAAACACCTCCTTCACGTCAGGTTCCGGGTTGAAGGAAAACAGGGTCATGCCAGCCGGCCTGATCTGTGTGTCAACACTCTCAGGGCTGCTGCTCACTTCATTGTGGAACTAGATCAGAACCTGGCGGCGCACTTTCATCAACGGAACACATTTTTCAGACCCGACTTGAGCACCTTTGAGCCGACCAAAAAGGATGCCAATGTCCCCAATATAAACACTATTCCTGGAGAGGACGTCTTCTATTTCGACTGCCGGGTGCTGCCGGAGATCCAACTCGTCCAGGTCCTCGACGAGATGCATAGAGTGGCTGCGGGGATCCAGGAGCGTTTCAATGTAAAGGCGCGAGTGGAAGAGTGCCTCAAATTCGAGGCTCCGGATCCGACGCCTTCCGATTCTCCGGTGGTGGTGTCTCTGGCCCAGGCAGTCCAGGAGATCTACGGGGTTCAGCCTCGGCCGGTTGGGATAGGAGGACAGACAGTGGCGGCCTTTTTTAGGAAACAGGGGCTGCCGGCGGCGGTGTGGGAGAAAATACTTGGCATGGCGCACGCGCCCAATGAGAAAATCTCCATAGAGAACCTGATGGGCAATACCAAGGTGTTCGCAAGGATGATGATTTGATTTTCTGACTCTTTGATCGGATGCGGCTTTGGGTTCAGAGTTGGAACTGACTGAAGTCCGCTCTTCTAGTCGTTTAAGGAGGATATGGGGGTATGGATCGTTATAGGCCTTTGAGAGGTCTGCTGTGCATTGCGGCTGCGGCTATGTTACTGCTGATCGCTGCCCCTCCGGCTGATACAAGCGAAAGGACGGATCGCGGTCGGACATCCAGGAACGACAGCTCACGGTTGAACTTGCCGCAGGCCGTCACCATAGCCGTGGCAAGAAACCTGCGCATGGCCGACTCACGCTTGGCCGTTTCAGAAAAAGAGTATCTGCGCAGGCAGGCATTTTCGGATTTTTTCCCCACGATTGACCTTTCATACAACGCCGAAGGTTACAGATACCGGCAGGCAAGTAATATTCAGGCATTTGCCGGTTCCCACGACAGCCGATGGACCATGAGAGGGTATCCTACCCCTACATCAGTTGCGGCAGGGCTGGCATTGGATCCTGACTATCCATACCGTATTGATCCCTACCGTACGTTCACCATGTCCGCGACCATGACCCAGCCCCTTTATACCGGTGGGAAACTATTGAGCGACTACAAATACACGCGGCTTGGGGTGGATTACACGGCAATTCAGATGGAGGTCAATCGACAGGACCTTATTCTTGACGTTTACGAAGCGTATTACCAGTTGGTTCAGTCGCAAAAGCTTCTTGGAGTCGCGGAAGAGTCGGTTCGGGCCCTGGAATCTCTCCGAAATCAGACAATGGAGTTTTACAAGGCCGGCGTGGTTCCCAAGGTGGATGTGCTGTCCACCGAGGGGCAGTTGGCACAGGCGAGAATCCAGAGGACGCAGTCCCTTACCGATATCGAAAAATACCGGGCCACGCTGAATTTTCTGCTGCGTTACCCCCAGGAGACTCCGACCCAGGTGGAACACGACATCGCTTATCGCCCGAACAGTTACAGCATTCCAAGTATTTATGCCACAGCAGCAGCGAACAGGATGGAGATCAGGCAGGCGAACATATCGGTGGATCAGGCCATGGCCCTTGTCAAGTCCTCGAAGGCCGACCTGCTCCCCGCGGTCGCGGTACAGGTGGCCGGTTCCAGGATCAATGACGACTGGAATCCCTTCGACCCCGAAGGACTGAATGACTGGCGCATCCAAGGGCTTTTAACGTGGACTTTCGATATGTTCCGCCGTCGTGATACGGTTCAAGAGAGACGGGCGTCACAAGCCAGGGTATTCATAGCACGGGAGCAACTCGTAGAGCAGATAATGGAAGAGGTCAAGACCTCTTACGAGGACATGAAACGTTCGGAGAGCAACATCCAGGACAACCGTGCAGCCGTTGAATTCAGGCGTGAAAGCTTCCGTATCAACCAGGAACGATATAAGGAGCAGGTGGCTACGTACACTGAGGTTCTTGACGCGCAGAGGCAGCTTTCCCTTGCCGAGGGGGACTATTACATATCGCTCATTGGTTACAGAATAAATCAGGCCTTGCTTGAGAGGAGAATGGGCATTTTGCGGCAGTAGTTGGGCGCGGTATTTCTCATTGTTGTTGGGGAACTGAAGAATGTTGTTAGGTTTCAAGCTTTTTTGTGTTGTGGCAATTGCGTGGGTAACGGGCTTTCAATTCGCGGGGGCGCAGAGCCAATCGGCGCCAAGCCAGGCAGCGTCTGCCAAACCTGCAATTCAATCTTCCGGACGGCCCAGCAGTTTCCAGATTAAAGAGAACATACTGACCCAGAAGAGTGCAATATTGCAGGGTCAACTCCGCGAGGTCAAGAGGTGCATTACGGACGCAAGCTTACCGCAAACCCTTCGAGACCCTCAGGGAAATATCAACCGAGTGCCCCAAACTGACCTGGTGGACTGCACCAGGAAGCTGAACCAATTGCAGCGTCAGTTTCAGGCCCTTGCACGACAGGGCTCACAGTTGGCTGAAGAGGCAAAGTTTCAGGGAGAGCAGCTAAAAATAAAGCTCGACGTCAAGAAAATCAGCGCACGACTAAAGGGCAAGTCCGGGCAATAGTTTCTTCAACGGCCCGGCTAGCCTGCATTGAAACGCGCCCGAAGCAAACATCTACGGGCACTGAAATGCGCACACAGTTCCCTTCGAGGAGGCCATTTCTCGCCTGCCGGCATTAAAACCGCTCAGTCGCTATTCTTCCAACAATGGTTAAATTAGCAAGGATGTTGTTCACCCCCGGAGCGGACCACCGATTCCGCGTCAATTCCGAGAAGCGCAGCTTCGTGCTCTCGGGGGCAACAATCAGCGGATCAAACGCAACCGGTGGGCTTGGGCAGACCGGCCACCTTACAGGCGCCCTTTGCCGGCCCAGATGGGAATAGCTCGTAGATCTTCTTCAACTTGAAGCCTGTATCCTTGCAAACCTTTCGGATCATGGGAGCGATGTTGAATTCCATATAGTAATTCCTGAGGTAATGGACGACCTTCCAGTGCTCGTCAGTCATTTCCTGGATCCCCTCTGTCTTGGCGAAAAGAGCCGCAACCTCCTCGTTCCACAGGTCCGGATCCTGGAGGAACCCGTCCTCGTCAACATCAAAAGTTTTACCTTCAATCTCCAGTGTAGGCATACGATAGCCCTCCTTAATTCAATTCTGCCCCACAACACCGGGCAAATTGTGTAATCCGTATAGTGTTATCAGTAGTAGGGAGCAAAAACAATCTGCTATTACCATAAATTTTGCGTTTACCCAAGAAAAAAACCGACATTCTTGTCGACACAGCGGATAATTGCTCTACGCCCTCGTAATTGAACACAAGTCCGCCTATCGTCGAAAAGAAGCGGGGGTTTTGTGGAAAGGACCTCAATTGTCTCGCTATCTCTTTTTTGTCTTGGCTTCGGCATCCTGAATATATTTATGGAGAAGCTTTATGACAGCGGGCCTTTTCTCTCTGGAAAGGGCTTCTCTGTAGACCGCAAGGGCCGCAGGGTAATCCTTCTTGATCTCATAGACAAGACCCATGAGACCGTAGGCGTCCGGATAGTCAGGGTTCAACTGCACTGCTTTCTTCAGGTCTTCGATACTCTTGTCATATTCCCCTTTTTTGGAATTCGCGATCGCCCTGTAGTGGTAAGCCACGAAAAAATTGGAGTTGTCTTCTATGGATTTGGTGAACATCTCAATTGCGCGATCCCATTTTTCTACTCTGAGGGCAAATTCGCCTTGTTCGTAGTAGTCCAAGTAGTCTTCCGCGTCGGCAGGCGTCCAGGGGACCGCGCAGTATAAAAAAAGAACCGGAATAAGCAGAACGATTTTGAGTCTTCCGAGCATCTCCATAACCCGTGGGCATCCCTTGGACAGGGACGAATACTAGCACAAAACAGCTCCCTGAGAACCATCTTTTTGGGGTCATTTCGTTTTCCTTGCCCCTCATGGGTAGATTTGATAGCCTGATGTCAGAGTCACTGATCGAGTGGTTGTTGCTGCAAGAACTGAGCGGATCATGCCGGTCCATGATTGTGCACCTGCTGAAAGTTGCCGTTAAGACATTCTCAAATGCAGTTTGTCGGAATGGCGCCCCGATTCCTCTAGGCCCCCACGGGAGTTTGTAAGAGAGCGTTTCATGAAAGATTTGCACACAGCGAAGATGGTTCCGGATTACCTAAGAGATGGCCGATATGAGTACCTTTCAGGCGTCTTGGACCAAGAACCTCCCTGGATTCTGATGAAGTTGATCCGGCTTCTGTCATCGAGGGTTGTTATCGACGATCACGTTGTGGAAAAACTGCGGGACATCTCGACGCGGTGTCCAATCGTTTACGCCATGAAATATCGCAGCATGTACGATCTGGAATTCCTCAGGATGCGGTTTGCCGCATTGCGACTTCCAGCACCCTGTTTTGTCTTCGGGATGTCATCGGGTTTTAGCGGATCATTCCGCAAGTGGCTAAAGGTATGGCGAAATAAGTTTATGTCCCTGATCCCCGACGCCGGAGCATCGGTTCCTCTTGAAGAAAATGTTGCAAGAGAAATCATGGAACTGGGAGGCGCCGGTGTGATGTTCCTCGTGGATGAAAAGACTTCGCGTAAGAGGTACGTTCACCCAGCCCTGGACCCTCTACGAATGCTCATGGACCTTCAAGGGAGCATGGCCGGATCTATCGCAGTGGTCCCCCTGGTTATCCTTTACGACCGGACTCAGCGCCGAACCATTCGTCCTTTATGGGAGAGCTTCCTTGGGGATCCTGATCAGCCCGGAATTTTAAAGCGGCTCTTAATTGCGGTGAGAAAATGGACCGTGCCGGAATTGCTCGTGGGCGAACCTGTGTACCTTATCGCGGAGTTCGAGGAATTCGGGTCTGAAAAAGAATGGGAGGAAGCACCTTTTGAAGTCAGAACAAAACTCGTAGCTGCAATTAATGCCAGGATCAGGGTGAACAGGGGACCGGAGAGGATGTCTCGGACCGAGATCAAAGAACTGGTGTTGCAGGATCCGAAAGTTCAGACAGCGGTCAGAGAAGCCGTTTCACTGGAATCGACCGGCGAGGAAACCGTTCGCAAAAAAGCCGAATCTTACGTGGACGAGATGGCAGGAGACCAGCGTGTTCAAGTCCACCATTTTCTTTATTATGTACTCAAATGGACTTTTTCACAAATTTTCAATGGGGTGGACATCAGGGAAACAGACTTCCAGATCCTTAAGGAAAAGAACCAAAAAGGCTCGCTGATATATGTTTCATGCCATAAGAGCCACGTGGATTATCTTGTCATCGGTTTCCTGTCATTTATCAACCAGATGGCAATACCGTACATGGCTGCCGGCAAGAACCTCTCCTTCTGGCCGGTTGGTCCGATACTTCGTAATGCAGGAGCCTTTTTCATAAGAAGGTCTTTCAAGAATCTAGGCTTGTTCACGGGACTTTATACCAGTGTTTTTGAAGCTTACCTCAAGGTTCTCGTAAAAGAGAACGTCAACATAAACTTTTACATTGAGGGTGGTAGAAGCCGGACGGGCAAGCTCCTACCCCCCCGCGTAGGCATGTTGTCATTCCTTGTACAAGCTGTGGGAGACGGCGCAGTATCGGATATGACTTTCGTGCCGACATTCGTTGGTTATGACCAGGTTCCGGAAGAGAATTCGTACCTGCGCGAACTGTCAGGTCGCGAAAAACAGAAAGAAACTTTCCGTTCCTTGCTTCGATCCAGGGAGGTGCTCAAAAAGAGATTCGGCAAAGCTTACATACGCTTTCATTCCCCGCTATCATACCGACAGTTTTGCGATCGATGGAGAGCCGAGATTGGAAATGACAAACAGGATTTGTCATCAAACAGAAAAATGTTGCAGGATTTTGCTTATCACCTCATGGCCGGAATCGTCAGATCAGGCGTGGTGACGCCCATAGATCTGGTAGCGGCAGGGCTCATGTGTACCAGCAAGAACCGTGTGTCCAAACGAACCCTGCTCGAATCGGTCCGGTGTCTCTCAGATTCACTTCGCGGCGCCGACATAGAGTTCGCGGCGAGCCTGGAGCAATTGGAAACCGTGGTAGAGACAAGTTTGGGGCTATTCAGAATCCGCGGATTCCTGGATGTCGATGCCGAATTAGACTCTAACGGTCAGGCTTCTTACATAATTAACGAGTCTGGAAGAATCCATCTGGATTTCTATAGAAACTCCCTGATAAATTATCTCTGGCCTGCAGCTCTGGTCGCTACTGTTTTCCTTGCAGACGATTCGCGTACAGACTGCTCTTACGACCGAATATACGAACGGTTCGGTATCTTTAAACAGCTTTTGGTAAAAGAGGTCATCTGTGACCCCTTGGTCGGAGACAAAGAGTTAGTGGACGGAATAGTACGGTTTTATGTGGAACAAGGTTGGGTCAACGAAGATCTTAAGCCTGCAAACACGGAAGCTCTGGAATATCTCAGCGGTGTTGTCCGCGATCTCCTGAGCGTCTACTACCTGGCGCTTGTGGCTTCAGATACAATTGACAAAGAGGGGATAGTCCAAAAAGAATTTGCCAGGACGATGGTGAAAACAGCCCGCGACATGTTAGGAGAAAACAAAGACACAGCCATTCCTCCGGTGACTTCCCTCACAGTTGACAATGCTCTCATGCGATTCTCCGAAATGGGAGTTTTTCAGTATCGGCCCGGTCGCAAATTACTCACTGGAGTGGCGGATCCACTCAAACGAGACCAGTTGAGAGAATATCTGAGTGACGCTTTAAGGTTCGGATAATCGTTGCAGAAGGTTTTGTTGACAGTCGTCCCTCGTTGAGATAATTTATCATTCAAAGTCGGGGCGTAGCGCAGTCTGGTAGCGTACCTGAATGGGGTTCAGGTGGTCGCTGGTTCAAATCCAGTCGCCCCGACCAAAAAACCCACATATTCCAACTACTAACCCAACTTCGACACTAACGACGGTTAACTTGTTGTTATTGTAGGATTTGGTCATTTTATTTGGCACTACATATTTTCATTTTTCCTGATCCATGTCCTCACGGGGGAGATGATCGTCTTGGGGACCTCGAGCAATTTGTAGAGTTCCCGGTGTTCAGCTTCGGGCGTACCGGCCTTTCGGATTTTCAGGATGCTTCCATCTTTGCAGGGCAAGATCACGGTGGAGATCTGGTGAGTCTTGAGCTTATTTCGCACGGTTGCGAATGAGAAGTGTACACCCTTATCCCTCAAGGTCTTTTCAATTGAAATGAGGATGTGGTAGGCAAGGATACATAAGAAAATATGGGTCTCTACTCTTCGCTCCACCTGGTGGAAAATTGGTCTTTCCGAGAGGGGGCTTTTCATGGAGCGAAAAGCCTCTTCTGCCTTGGTCAACAGAGTGTATGTCCGCCATATTTCCTCTGCTGACAGGTCCTTACGACTGCTCTTGAGGAGATATGAACCGTCGAGGCGTTCGGCTATAGTGCGTTTAGGCTGGTTTATGTCATATGAAAAGCTCTTGGCGCTGGGATCATATTCTATGCGATAGTATCGTGCCACTCGAGGATAGCGCTCCTTGATGCGGCCGATAGCTTCTCCGATCTTTTCAGGCTTGACCAGTCTGCCTTTTTGTATCCTCTTTTGGAGTTTTGCGAGATCCTCAATGAGCCATTTCTCCTGTTTTTCTCGAATGGCCTTGTCCTTTTCCTTACGAGCCGGGCTCATGCACAGCACATGAGTTTCGTGTTCGGTAGTCTTCATCCTGACTTTCACCGGAATCTTTTTCTGGTAAGGATTTGTCGGAGAACCGGCCAGCCGGATTTCTT
>Ga0247841_10003222_pt1 | contig 30766 bp, 30 predicted proteins | sample LaCruzMarch2015__2_FD_192410 | JGI IMG/M metagenome (GOLD analysis project Ga0247841, IMG submission 192410) | Freshwater microbial communities from meromictic Lake La Cruz, Castile-La Mancha, Spain - LaCruzMarch2015_18m | ecosystem: Environmental > Aquatic > Freshwater > Lake | place: Spain... | reverse complement strand
TACCTTTATTTATTGACGCCGCCTTACGGTTGTCGTTCCCGCGACATTCAGGCTGGTGAGTGCTTGGCCTACAGCGCCGCCATTGCCGGCTCCTCCAAGGGTGAGGCTTGATCCGGTGACAGAGATGGAACCGATCGTCATTGACAGACTATCGGTTGTAGTGCGGCTTCGAATAAAAGTCTTTTTCGTTCCGCTTTTCGAGAGGAGACCAGTGATAGTGATCGACCGAGCACCCGTGCCGTTCAGGTTGAGCGCACTCCAATCCCCAGCACCACTATTGGTGTCAGTCCAGCTCGCAACCGTTGGAGAAGCATTGATCGACATGGCACTCCCCACGCCCGTCGTAAAAATGTCGTCCGTTCCAAGAACAGAGGGAACTCCGCCGTTCCAACTCCCAGCGGTGGTCCAGTTTCCGGCCGTCGTCCAAGACGTGGTGGCGGCGTGGACGGAAAGCGTTCCAAATGCGATTGCGGAAACCGCAAGCAGGATACGCCGGAGGAGGAGGGATCTTTTCATAACAGGTATGGGTTTGCCTATAACCTACCGCAGTGCGTCCCGATTGAAAGCAGAAGCGGTGAACAAAAAATTAACAAAAACGCACTCGGCGAAACCGCGCCAGTTCCAAGCATCCAGCCCCCGTATGGCAGGATTCCCCGTGGTGAGGAATCGCCGGATCCGGCCTCAAAGGAGGCGGGTCGCCCCCGGCCCGATCGGCACACCGTGCGCGCTTCAGACCTCCTGAAGTCTTCCGTTCAAACAGCCGTCGAAGGGAATCCGCGTGAGACCGGAAACGGCTTCCCGGAGGGTGGACATTCCTGTCCACCAAGCAGTGTGCGACAGGAATGTCGCACCTCCGAAGAAATGTCGGCTCATGACAATTCCTCGGAGGTCAGGATGTCTGCGGTTACGCCGCCGCTGATAGGGGACGAGGGCGTCCCCACTCGTGTCACTTTGGCGTCGTGCGCCCGTGGCGAATTTGCTGTGGCGAATTTGCTTGCCCCGATGTTTGACCAGCCGGTAGTGTGTGCGCGCCTTGCAACGATAGTGGCATGGTCCCATCTTCTTCCAATCCGGTTCTGTTTTTCCGCTTTTCTGCGCCGCAGTCATGCGCACCCAGCGGGATGACAAAACCGGGTAGCAAACACAAGAACAGGATTCATTAAAATCGCTGCAAGCGATTTCATGTCATATCTTTCGGGTTGGTAGCTCAATGGTAGAGCAGCGCCCTTTTAAGGGGGAGGTGGACGGCACCAGCCGCGAAATGTTCGGTGTCGGAGTCCGGGAGCTGAACAAGCTCCAGGCATCCGGCCTCATTGACCGCATCCTCGACGAGCATGGCGGCAAAGCCCCAAGCCGCGCGCGCAGCCGCACGGCGCCACCCCGCCGGCAGTATGCGAATGGAGGTGCCCGGTGATCGCGCTCGCACCTCAACCGAGGAAGCCGGTGGTCCCCGACCCGACCGAGCACCTGACCAGCGTGGTCTCCGCCTCCCGGCTCAACTGCTTCCACTCCTGCCGCCTGAAGTTCTACTTCCGGTATGTGCTCGAACTGGTCAAGCCGGGCAGCGCCGCGCTCTTCGTGGGAAAAGCAGTCCATGCGGCATTGCAGGCCTGGAGCACGGCCCGCTGGCGGGGGCAGCCCCACAACGCGGAAGTCCTCAAGGCCGGGTTCCTCATGAACTGGGCGACCGCCCAGGAGGAGGAGCCGGTCCAGTGGGATGCCGACGAGGACACCCAGCAGGAAAAAGCCTGGGGGCTCGTGGACATGTATCTCCGCGATACTCCCATCCCGGCCAATGAAAAGCCGGAGGCCGTGGAGGTCCGTGTCGAAGCCGACCTGGCCAAACACGGGCTGCCTTCGCTCGTCGGGATCATTGACTTGGTGAGGCCGGGGGGACGGATCGTTGACTTCAAAACATCCGCCGCCACACCCCAAGCCGAGCAGGTCATCCATCGCAACGAAACCCAGCTCACCGCCTACGGTCTTCTCTACAGGGAGGCCACAGGAAAGCAGGAATCCGGCTTCGAGCTCCACCACCTGGTCAAAACCAAAACCCCCAAGCTGGTGGTGAGCGAGGCCCCGGCAACCACCGAAGGCCAGCGCACGAAACTCTTCCGCCTGATCGAGTCCTATGTGGACGGAGTCGAGCGGGAGGACTACGTGCCATCGCCGGGGTTGCAGTGCGCGTCCTGCGAGTTCTTCAACGAGTGCAGGCAGGGAGGTGCGGCATGAGAAAGCTCATCCTCCTCCTGCCGGTGGCCCTCACAGGCTGTGGCGGTAATGCCCCCGACTTCGGTCCCATTGGGGCCGGACTGTCGGTGATCGGCTTGGGCATTGTGATAGCGGCTTTGATCCTCGCGATCTTCCGTAAAGGGGGTGGCGGCGATGATTGACCTGCTTCAGCTCCTGCGCGTCATCCTGCCGATCGTGGGCATCCTGCTCGTCCTGCTGGCAGTGGTGACCCTGCTCTCCTCGCTGGGACCGGTGCTCCTGCCAATCGGCATCCTTGCCGCGGCCGGCCTCGTGGCCTGGCTCTGGCTGGCCAAGGGGTATATCCTCGCGGCAGACAGCCAGACCTATGTGACCGGCAGCCGGAAGGTGACGGACATCCGCCCCCAGCTCCTCAATGCGGTTGACGATCCTGGGCCGCTGCTCAAGGACAATGGGTTCTACATCCAGCGCAAGCACGACGGCAAACGGCTCCTACCTTTTGACCGTCAAGGACAACCAATCCACCATCCATCACACCTTGGAAAATCTCATCGACGAACCACCGGAACTCTTTTCCCTCCAAGATCCCCCTCCGGTTGGCATTAAAAAAAGCCACCGGTCCCTGCCACTACCTCAGCCCCAACTCGCGGTTGGTTTCCCATGCAAACGAGTTGCAATCAATGGCTGTTTCATTATCATCGCCGTCCAGTCTCTCCTTTTCCCATGCCGAACAGAGGGGCGGGTGTTTTTTTTGTGCCAGCAATGGAAAAATCAGTTCTTCAACGCGCTCGGGCCATCATTGATGCCGAGGCTGATGCTTTGCGGAATATTCCGCTCGACCGGAATTTCGAACGGGCGGTTCGCATCCTCCGGGCTTGTCGCGGCAAGATCATCACCACCGGTTTGGGCAAAGCCGGAATCATCGCGCAGAAAATTGCCGGAACCTTGTGTTCCAACGGCACGCCGGCGGCGTTTGTCCATCCCGGCGACGCCGCGCACGGCGACTTGGGCATTCTCAATCGCAACGATGTCATCATCGCTTGCTCGACCAGCGGCAAGACGCGCGAGGTCATCGAGATGCTCGAACTGGCCCATCATTTCGGTGTTAAGCACATCATCGGCATCACGTCCCACCCCGATTCCGCCATCCGCAAACTTTCCACCGTAGTGATCAACATGGGGATCATTCAGGAACCGTGTCCGTTGGGACTGACGCCCAGTGCCAGCACCACCGCCATGCTCGCCCTTGGCGACGCGTTGAGCCTGGTCACCATGGAACTCAAGGGGTTCACCCGTCATCAATACGGGCTGCGGCATCACGCCGGCTACCTGGGGCAACAAGCCCGGCAGACTCAGCTCTCCGCGAAGAAAGTGAAATAATTTACCACTAACGACTATGATTGAAAAATTGGAACAACAGCTCGACAGTTTCGACCCGGCCCAACGGCGCGCGGCGCTGCTGGCTCTTTTGCAGCAGTCGCGCACGGGCGGTGTCGCATTGCCGGAACCGGGCACCGATGTCAACCTGCACGCCCACACTTTTTTCTCCTACAACGCCTACGGTTATTCGCCGTCGAAATACGCCTGGCTCGCCCGCAAGACGGGTCTGGCCGTGGCCGGCATTGTGGATTTTGATGTGCTGGATGCGCTGGAGGAATTTCTCGCCGCCGGCCAGTTGGTCGGCTTAAAAACCTGCGGGAGCCTGGAATCGCGGGTGTTTGTGCCGGAGTTCGCCACGCGGGTCATCAATTCGCCGGGCGAACCGGGCGTCGCCTATCACATGGGGGTCGGCTTCACCAAGCCCGTGGCCCACCCGTTTCTTGCGGAGATGCGCGCGGCGGCGGAGGCCCGCACGCGTGAAATGGTCAGCCGCGTCAATCCAGCCATGCGGCCCGTGGAACTGGATTACGCGCAGGAAGTCGTGCCGCTGACGCCCAAGGGCAACGCCACCGAACGGCATCTTTGCCAGGCCTATGAAAACAAGGTGGCGGAAGTGTTTCCCGAGGCCGCGCAACGGGCGGCGTTTTTGAAGGAAAAACTGGGCGACGCCCCGCCGGCCGGCGCGAAGCTGCAAAATTTGATTCGCGCAAAAATGATGAAGAAGGGCGGCCCTGGTTATGTGCAGCCGGGCAAAGGCGCGTTCCCGCTGATGGCTGACATGAACCAGTTCGTGCTCGCCTCGGGCGCGATTCCGACGCTGGCCTGGCTGGACGGAACCACGGAAGGCGAGCAGTGCATCGAGGAATCTTTCGCGGTCGGCATGGCTTCGGGCGCGGCGGCGCTGAATCTCATTCCGGATCGGAATTATACGCCGGGAGTGAAAGATCAAAAACTGCAGAACCTCTACGACGTGGTGGCGCTGGCGCAGAAGCATCATTTCCCGGTGATTGTCGGCACGGAGATGAACGGGCCGGGCAACAAATTTGTGGACGCGTTTGCCACGGCGGAACTCCAGCCGCTGGTGCCGGTGTTTTTGCGCGGCGCGCACATCGTTTATGCCCATTCCGTCTTGCAGGGCCAAAGCGGACTGGGCTATTTGAGCGCCTGGGCAAAAAAGACTTTTGCTTCGCCCGCTGCGAAGAATGATTTTTACGAACAACTCGGTAGGGAACTTCAGCCGGCGATGGAAGATCGCTTGAACGGCTTGACGCCCGAAGCGACGCCAGCGCAAATTCTGGCTAAGATTAAATGAATTGAAAATTTAAGTATGACCACACCAACTATTCCTAAAACACAGCGTGCCGTTCAACTGGTCGGCCCGGACCAGTTGCAGATCAATGAAGCCAAACCCGTCCATGAACCTGGACCGCATCAGGTGCTGGGGCGGGTCGAAGTCGTCGGCTTGTGCTTCTCCGACCTGAAACTCCTGAAACAATTTTCCGGCCACGTCCGCAAATCAGTGGTCACGGCGGGCATCGCAGCGGACGCATTGAAGGACATGCCGCATTATGTGCCCGGCGACCAGCCGGTGGTGCCCGGTCACGAAACCGTGGTGCGCATCGTCAAGGTCGGGCCTGGCGTCACCCGCTATAAAGTGGGCGAGCGGTTTCTGGTGCAAACAGATTACCGGCATCTGCCCACGGCCAACTCGAACTCGGCGTTCGGCTATAATTTCGAAGGTGCCTTGCAGGAATACGTCCTGATGGATGACCGCGTCATCACCTCGCCCGATGGCGAATCCATGCTCATTCCCGTGCCGGAAGATTTGTCCGCCTCGGCGCTGGCACTGGTCGAACCCTGGGCGTGCGTCGAGGATTCCTACGTTGAGAAACAGCGCCAGACCTTGAAAGCCGGCGGACAACTGCTGGTCGTGGGCGAAACGCCCGTGGACAAAAGCCGCGTGCAGAGCCTGAAAGGCCAGCCCAAAGCCACCACCTTGATCACGGCTGACCAGATCGCTGAACTGAAGAATGCCGCTTACGACGACGTGGTTTACTTCGGATCGAATCCCGAAACCGTGGAAAAACTTTTCCCCAAAGTCGCGGTCAGCGGCCTGCTCAACCTTGTTCAAGACGGCGGCAAGTTTGGCCGGCCGGTCGTTTTGCAGGTTGGTCGCCTGCATTACGGCGGAATCCGGGTCATCGGCACGGCGGGTTCTGACCCGGCGGCGGCGATGACCACCATTCCCGCCTCGGGGGAAATTCGCACCGGCGATAAAATCAACGTCATCGGCGCCGGCGGCCCGATGGGCACCATGCACGTCATCCGCGACCTCTGCCAGGGCGTGTCCGGCGTGACGGTGTTGGCCGGCGATTTGAGCGATGAGCGCCTCATTGCGCTCCAGAAGCTGGCCGAGCCGCTGGCCAAAAAAAACAACCTGACGCTGCGGCAATACAACCCGTCCAAGGAGAAACTCGCCGACAAATGCGATTACATCGTGCTCATGGCCCCGGTGCCAGCCCTGGTCACGCAAGCCGTCAAGGACGCCGCGCCCAAGGCCATCATCAACATCTTCGCCGGCATCCCGGCGGATAAAAACGCGGACATTGATCTCGACCTCTACATCCACAACCAACTTTATTTCATCGGCACCAGCGGATCGGTGCTCGAAGACATGAAGCAGGTGCTCGCCAAGGTGGTTTCACGGCAGTTGGATACCAACCTCTCTGTGGCCGCCATCTCCGGTCTGGACGGAGCCATTGATGGCATCCGGGCGGTGGAGAAAAACTCCATCCCGGGCAAGATTCTCGTTTACCCATCCTGCAAAGGATTGAAATTGACCGCCCTCACGGAACTAACCGGCAAACTGCCGCTGAATCACGGTCTTTGGAACAAATCAGCCGAAGAAGCTTTGGTGAAACAAGGAAAATTATGAGCCAGCAACTGAAAGATAAAATCGCCATCATCACCGGCGGCGCCCAGGGGCTTGGGCAGGCCATTTCCGAGCGGCTCGCGCGGGAAGGCTGCCAGGTCGTCATCGCCGATGTGAACGAAAAAGGCGTGACGGAAACGGCCAGCACCATCGCCCAAGCCACCGGCCAGCGGGTGATCGGGGTCAAAGTGGACGTGACCCAGGAAGCCGACGTGAAGGCTTTGTTCGACCGGGCGGTGCAGGAATTTGGCCGGGTGGACATCGTGGTGGCCAACGCCGCCATCCTGATTGCCGAGCCGATTGCCGACGCCGACGCCGAGAAATGGCGCGCGGTGATGAACGTGAACCTGTTCGGTTATTTCCTCGTCACCAAATATGCCTGCCGCGTCATGAAGACACAGCGCAGCGGCTCGATCATCAACATCAATTCCAAGTCCGGCAAGAAAGGCAGCGCCGCCAATTCCGCCTACGCCGCCAGCAAGTTCGGCGGCGTCGGCCACACCCAAAGCGTGGCTCTGGAAATGGCCCCATTCAACATCCGCTGCAACGCCATCTGCCCCGGCAACCTGCTGGAGTCGCCTTTGTGGACGCATCCGGAGAAGGGTTTGTTCGTCCAGTATCTGCGGGCGGGAAAAGTTCCCGGAGCCAAAAGCATCGAAGATGTCCGCCTGGCTTACACCAACCAGGTGCCCATGAAGCGCGGTTGCAGCTACGACGACATCGGCAACGCAGCCGTCTTTCTCGCCTCGGATCAATCAACCTACATCACCGGCATTGCCTTGAGCGTGACCGGTGGCCAGGAAATGAATTAAACACCATGCCAAATCAAATGCTCCAAGACCTCCTCGTCCTCTCCCATGAACTCGGCCGTGAAGACCGTGGCCTCGCCATGCTCGGCGAGGGCAACACTTCAACCCGGTTGAGCGATGACACCTTTCTCGTCAAAGCCAGCGGCACCTGCCTGGGCACGCTGAAAGAAGACGACGTCGTTGAATGCCGCCTCTCCGCGCTGTTGCCGCTGCTCGATAAGGACAGCCTGACCGACCAGCAGGTGGACGATGCCCTGCTCGCTTCCCGCGTGGATTCAAAGGCCAAAAAGCCTTCCGTTGAAGCCGTGTTCCACGCCTGGCTGCTTTCCCTGCCCGGCATCAAATTCATCGGCCATACCCACGCTACATCCGTCAACCAGATCCTGTGCTCACCCCGGGCGCAGGACTTTGCCGTCAACCGGATGTTCCCGGATGAAATCGTCTGCTGCAGCGTCGCCTCCGTGTTCGTGCCCTACACCGATCCCGGCTTGAAACTGGCGCAAACCATCCGCAATGAAACCGAGGCTTTCGTCAAGAAACACCAGCGCCAGCCGCGCGTCATTCTGATGAAAAACCACGGCATCATCACGCTCGGAGCAACCTGGCAATCTGTCCTCGCGGCGATGCTCATGGCCGAGAAGGCCGCCAAGGTTTTCGTTGGCGCCGCCGCGCTGGGGGGGCCGGTTTTCTTCACGGAAGAAAACATCGCCCGCATTGCCGGTCGCCCGGACGAAGCCTATCGTCAACGCGCCCTAAAGATGTGACTTCGCTGAATGGTAAAAGTGCCATTGTGACCGGTGCCAGCCGCGGCATCGGACTCGCTGTAGCCCGCGCCTTGGCCCGTGAAGGCGTGCGGCTTGGCTTGATGTCCCGCACCCAGCCGGACGTTGGCGGGGAATTTGCGGCCTGCGACTTCGCCGATTTGGAACAGATCCCGCCGTCCGTTCGCCAGCTCGCCGAACGACTCGGCGCGGTGGACTTTCTCATCAACAACGCCGGAACCTTCCACGAGCAATCGGTGGCGGAAATGCAGCTTGCCGACTGGGAGCGGGTCCTGCGCGTGAATCTCACCGCGCCGTTCCTGCTCACACAGGAAATCCTGCCGCAGATGATCGCCCGCCGTCAGGGCCGGATCATCAACATTGCCAGCACTTCAGGCGTGCAGGGCTATCTCCACCAGTCGGCCTACTGCGCCAGCAAGCACGGGTTGCTTGGCCTGGCCCGCTGTCTCGCCATCGAGGCGAAGCCGCACAACGTTCACGTTTACACCCTCTGCCCCGGCGGCGTGGACACCGACCTTATCAAGGGCACCCATCTCGGCGAGCGGCTGAAGGGGCAGCCGATGATCAACCCCGAAGATATCGCCGAAACGGTGCTCTTCCTCCTGCGCCAGCCCGAGAACATTGACGTGGACGAAATCGTGATTCGCCGCTTCGATCCGAAGCCGTAGTCAAGCCCTACCCCCGGCCTTTGGCGTGCGGCGACATGTCGCCTCGTTCCAAAGCGCGGACATGTCCGAGCACGCCAAACCGAGGGCGGGCAGCGCACGGAGGACTGCGCCCCCCCCACAACAACAGTGTCAAGATGCTCCAGCCGGGCCTCGGCCAGGAACGATTCGCGTTTCTCTGCAATAATCCCGAGGGTAGATGATTGAAAGATTCTGATTGATCCAAATCACATATGCGCTACAATCAATCATATTCGCTCATCGAGCACCATGCCTAATTCCGACCAGAAAGCCTTGGCCCCGCGGCGCTGGGACAACCTGCGGACGCTGATCCGCGATCGCGGTGTCATCCGCATCGAAGATTTGTGCCGCGAGTTGAAGGTTTCGTCGGCGACCGTGCGGCGGGATCTGGATCAGTTGGAACAGAGCGGGGCCATCCGGCGCGTGCATGGCGGCGCGATGAGCGTGGAGAGCCGGCTCGATGAGCCGGTATTCGCCGCCAAGGCGTCGCTGGCCGCGCGTGAAAAGCGGGGGATTGCCGAGGCGGCGCTGGCGCTCATCGAACCGGGCGACACGATTTATCTGGACGGCGGCACCACGGTTCTGGAACTGGCGCGACTGTTGCGCGAGCGGACGAACCTGACGGTGGTGACCAATTCGCTCCAGGCCGCGCATGAACTGGCCGGGCGCGGCCCACGGCTGATTTTGATTGGCGGCGAACTGCGGCGGTTGAGCCAGACGGTGGTGGGGCCGATGACGCGGTTGGTGTTGCAGGAGCTGCATCTGGACAAGGCGTTCATGGGCACCATCGGGTTCACGCTGAAGGAAGGGCTGACGACCACCGATCCCGGTGAAGCCTTCACGAAGGAAATGGTGATGAGCCGGGCGCGGCAGGTGTTCGTGCTTGCTGACAGCAGCAAGGCCGGCAAGCTGTCTTTCGCCCGCGCCGGCGGGTGGGACAAGGTCCATGCGTTAATCACTGACAAGCAGGTGGACCCGCAATTTGCAAAGGAACTGGTTAAAACAGGAATCAAACTCGTAAGAGCATAAAACAAAAATTACAAATGAAAAAATCACAGAACTACTTAAGCGATTCACGGCCGAAATTCACGCCGTTCGAAATCAACTGCGGAACCATCCCCGCCTACCGCTATAAAGGCAGCCTCCAGTCCGAACTGAAGGCCAAGACGATCACGCGCGACGAGGCCATCGCGATTCTGGAAGACATGCTCGTCATCCGCGAACTCGAAGAGATGATCATCAAGCTGCGTTCCGGCGCCTACGAACCGATCCGCGAATACAACTATCGCGGCCCCACGCACGTCTCGGTTGGCCAGGAAGGCACCGCCGCCGGCGCATGCTGCGCCCTGGAATTGCCCGACAACATCACCAGCACCCATCGCGGTCACGGCGAAAGCCTCGCCAAGGGCACCGTGGCCATCCGCCAGATGACCGACGCCCAACTCCGCCAACGCGTGCCGAACTGCAAGTCCAACAAGCACGAAGACCTCGTGGAAGCCGCGCTGGAAGAACACGTCTATCGCACCATCTGCGAATTGTTCGGCAAAGACGACGGCTATTGCCGCGGCCGTGGCGGTTCGATGCATATTGCTGATTTTTCCGTCGGCCATCTCGGTGCCAACGCCATCGTCGGTGGCGGCGTGCCGATTGCCACCGGCGCGGCGCTGGCCAACCGTTTTCTCCAGCGCGGCAACGTCGTTTGCTGTTTCGCCGGTGACGGCGCGTATGCCAACGGCGTCGTGTTGGAATCGCTGAACTTCGCCGCGCAGGCGCAGTTCACCAACCATCTCGCCGCGCACAAGTTCGGCCTGCCGATGATTTTTCTGGTTTGCAACAACCACTATGGCATGACTCATCGCAGCGACGAAGAAGTCATGGGCGTGGACCGCATGGCGCGCCGGCCCGCCGGATTTGCCGACAACAACATGCATTCCGAAATCGTCAACGGCATGAACGTGCTCGCGGTTCGCGACGCCGTGAAGCGCGCCACCAAACTTTGCCGCGAAGGCAAAGGCCCGGTGTTTCTCGATGTGGACTGCTACCGTTACTGGGGCCATTCGCTCAGCGATCCGCGCAACGAATACCGCACCAAAGAAGAGGAAGCGGCGTGGAAGGCGATTGACGCGATTGAGACTTACAAGAAAGAACTGCTGGCCGCCAAGGTGCACGACGCGAAAGGCCTTGCCGCCGTGGAAAAGCGCGTGGCCGACCGCAACGCCAGCGCGGCCAAACGCGCCGTTGCTGCCGCTGATCCGGAAGCCAAGGACGTGCTGACCTTCATGTATACCGACACCAAGAGCGAAACGGTGCCGGCGGAATTTGCCATGGTTGACCTGCTCGCGCCGCTGCCGGAAATCAAGCGCGTCAACGGCGAACTGACATACAAGGATGCGCTCAAGGAAGCGCTCATTCAGGAAATGGCCCGCGACAAGCGCGTGATTTTCTATGGCGAAGACGTGGCCGATTACGGCGGTGCTTTCAAGGTCACCAAGGGCTTGATGGAATCGTTCGGACGCGACCGCGTGTTCAACACGCCGATCAGCGAAGCGTGTATTTGCGGCACTGGCTGCGGCGCGGCCATGAACGGCTTGCGTCCGGTGGTGGAGCTGATGTATTTCGATTTCGCGCTGATGTCTTCCGACCAGATCAGCAATCAGGCGGCGAAATGGCACTACATGAGCGGCGCGCAGACGGAAGTGCCGCTCGTCATCCGCGCTTCCGCCGGTGCCGGCAAAGGTTACGGCGGGCAACATTCGCAGACGCTGGAATCCATTTTCTGCCACATCCCCGGTTTGTATGTCGTTTATCCGGCGACGCCGGCGGATGCGAAAGGTATGTTGAAATCGGCCATTCGCGACAACAACCCCATCCTCTTCGTCGAATCGCAGGCGCTTTACGGCCTGAAAGGGCCGGTGCCGGAAGGCGAATATCTGACGCCGCTCGGCGTGGCCGACATCAAGCGCGAAGGCAGCGACATCACTTTCGTGACGTGGGGACCGCTGGTTCACGACTGTCTCAAGGCGGCGGAAAAATTGAAGGCCGAGAAAAACATCAGTGCCGAGGTCATTGATTTGCGCAGCCTCGTGCCGCTGGACATCGAAACTGTGTTGCGCTCCGTGCAGAAGACCGGGCGTTGCGTGGTGGCTAGTCAGGCAATTCACATCGGCAGTTACACGGGCGAAATCGCCTCGACGATTCAGGACCTGGCGTTTGATTATCTCGACGCCCCCGTCAAACGCGTCGGCGCCAAAAACGGCATCGCGCCGCAGTCGCACATTCTCGAAGCGGCGTTCCTCCCGAACGTGAATGACATCCTGGCCGCCGCGAACGAAATCCTCTAAGGCACGCCATGGCTACCCCAATCATCATGCCCAAGTTCGGTCAAATGACCGAGGAGAGTGCCATCGTCGAATGGCTCAAGAAAGAAGGCGACCAGATCGCCAAGGGGGACATCCTGTTCACCGTCGAGACCGACAAGTCGGTCATGGAGGTGGAAAGCTTTGAGGCGGGGACGCTCTTGAAGATCGCCGTGAAACCCGGCGTCAGCGTGCCCGTGCAAAGCACGGTCGGCTTTCTCGGCAAACCCGGCGAAGCCATTCCCACCGTGACCGCGCCCGCGCCGGTCGTGCCGAAACCAGTTGAAACGGCGACCTCAACCAAAGCATCCGAACCGCCGCCAGGTCTTGGACTGCGGCAGCCCTCTGCCACTTTGGGAACGGCAACCTCAGAATCAAAAGCGCCAGAGGGCTGGCGCACTCCAGGACGCGAAACGCCTGCGGCAACCGTTCCACAATTGCCGGTGCTTTTCCGCATCAGCCCGCGGGCGGCGGTGCTGACCAAGCGTTGCGTGATTGACCCGAAAGCCATCAAAGGTTCCGGCCCGCAAGGCCGCATCATTGAGCGCGACGTGAAGCAGTATTTGGAGTCGCGCGGTTACGACAAACTTCGCATCAGTCCGGCGGCCAAAGAACTGGCCGCGAAGGAAAACCTCGACGTGCTGAACATGGCTGTCGGTGACGGCGGACGCATCACCATTGCCGAAGTCCAGCGCGCCCTGGCCGAAAAGCCCAAGCCGATGAGCAAGATGCGCCAGATCATTGGCCAGCGGCTCACGCAGAGCATTGTCACCCAGCCGCATTTCTATTGCACGGTAAGCGTGGACATGACGGATTTGATTGCCTATCGCACCCAGCTCAAAGCCGCCGGGGCATCCTACACGGTCACGGATTTCATCGCGCAAGCGGTCGTGCTTTGCCTGCTGGAATTCCCCGGCGTCAACAGCAGCACCGATGGCAAGACCACGCGCTGGATCAGCCAGGTGAATCTCGGCCTCGCCGTCTCCATCGAGGGCGGTTTGGTGGTGCCGGTGATTCGCAATGCCGGACAACTGACGCTGGCGGAAATCAGCGCCACGGCCAAGCAACTTGCCGAGAAGGCGCGCACCGGCAAGCTCGGCCCGGACGAAATGAGCGGCGGCACGTTCACCATCTCGAACATGGGCATGCTGAACGTCGAGAACTTCAGCGCCATCATCAACACCGGTGAGGGCGCCATTCTCGCCGTCGCCAGCACCCTGAAGCAGCCCGTCGTCCGCGACGACAAGATTGTCATCCGCCAGATCATGAAGATGACGCTCTCGGTGGATCACCGGCTGATTGATGGCGCGCTCGGTGCGCAGTTCGTCAACGCCGTCAAAGCCAGGCTGGAAAATGGCGAACTCTGGAAGAGGCTGGCTTCCTAGTACAACGACACAAAAGTTGTGAAACATCACTGTCATCCGTCGGGAAGAAGCGGTGTTTCGAAATCTCGGTGTCGTTGTACTGTGGTTGGAGTTCAAACTTTAGCTTGCCAACCATGACGCCACAACGCCACAGACAGGCTAAAGCCCGAACTCCAAAGGACCGGTGAACATGCCAACTCAAAAGACTTTCGTCGGCTTCGGCTTCGGCGCGATCCAGGGCGGCCTGTTCCTTTACGAGGCGTGCCGTTCGGGCAACTTCGGCCGGCTCGTCGTTGCCGAAGTCATCCCGGAGGTCGTCGATGCCATCCGGCGTTCCGGCGGTTGCTATCGCGTGAACGTGGCCACCCGCACCGGCATCGAGGTCCATGAGGTTTCCAAGGTGGAGATCTACAACCCGCTCGTGCCAGGTGACGCGGCGAAACTCGCCATCGCCTTGGCCGAAGCGTCGGAGATTTGCACGGCCCTGCCGAGCGTGGACTTCTTCACGCGCGGCGAACCCTCCATCGCGAGTCTCATTGCCGACGCCATGCGGCGGAAGGCAGCCGACACGTCGTTGCCGGTCTGCGTCGTCTATGCCGCCGAGAACCACAACCACGCTGCGGAGATATTGCAGGACGCTTGTGGCAAGAAGCTCGACGAAGCCGCGCGCATCAAAGCCAGCCAACGAATCCAATTCCTCAACACCGTCATCGGCAAGATGAGCGGCGTGGTCACCGACCCGGCCCAGATCCAGAACGACCAGCTCGCCGGCCTGACCGACGGCTCCGCACGCGCCCTGCTGGTGGAGGAGTTCAATCGCATCCTCATCACCCAGATTCGGCTGCCCGGCTTCGACCGAGGCATCAAGGTGTTCATCGAGAAGTCCGACCTGCTGCCGTTCGAGGAAGCCAAGCTCTACGGCCACAACGCGACGCATGCGCTGCTCGGCTACCTCGCCCAACGCAAAGGACACCGCTTCATTTCCGACGTTCAAAACGACCAGGCGCTCTTGGCCCGCGCACGCGCGGCTTTCCTGGAAGAATCGGGCGCAGCCATGATTGCCCGGCACAAAGGGGTTGATCCCCTGTTCACGCCGGCCGGTTACCAAGCCTACGCGGACGATCTCTTGAACCGCATGATCAATCCTTTTCTGCGCGACCTCATCGAGCGCGTGGTCCGCGACCCGCGTCGCAAACTCGCCTGGGACGACCGCCTCATCGGCACGATGCGGCTTGTGCTCGATGCCGGAGTCACGCCCCACCGTTTCGCACTGGGTGCTGCCGCGGCGGTGGAGATTCTTGCCTCGTCCAAACCACTCGGCGAAACCCTGGCCGAACTGTGGCCGGCCGCCGACCAGCCGCTTGGCCGCAAGGCCCAATTGATTTCCCTCGTCACCAAAGCTCAATCAAAACTGAAAACGGAGAACAACTAACTATGGATACTTTTGATATCGTCGTCATTGGAGCCGGGCCAGGCGGTTATCCCGCCGCCATCCGCGCTGCACAACTGGGCGCGTCGGTTGCCATTGTGGAAAAAGAACAGCTCGGCGGCACCTGCCTGAACTGGGGTTGCATCCCCACCAAGGCGCTCATCGCCGCCAGCGATGTGTTTGCCAAAATCAAGCACGCGGCGGCCTTCGGCATCACGGTCAAGGGGGCCACCGTGGATTACGCCGCGATGATCGGCCACAAAGACAAAGTCATCAGCCAGCTTCAGGGCGGCATCAAGCATCTGCTCGCGGCCAACGGCGTGAAACAGTTTGCCGGCACGGCCGCCTTCAAAGACCGCCACACGATTGAACTCACCGCCCAAGACGGGGTGACGCTGATCGGCGCGAAGAAAACCATTATCGCCACCGGCTCCACCTCGGCGGTGCCCGGATTTATTCCGCAGCACGCGCGGGTGGTCGAAAGCCGCGCCTTTCTCGAAATCACCAAATTGCCCGAGACGCTGATTGTGCTGGGCGGCGGTTTCATTGGCTGCGAACTGGCCTGCATGGCCGCGCAGCTCGGCGTGAAAGTGACGGTCGTGGAACTGCTCGCAGATATTTTGCTCCTGCTCGACCCGGATGTGCGCCGCGAAGTGCGCGCCCAAATGGAAGAAAATCTCGGCATCCGCGTGCTCACCGGCAAGGCGTTGGCGGACATCAATGCCGACGCCAAAGGCGTGACCGGCAAATGCGGCGACGAAATTTTGAAAGCCGACTTGCTGCTTTCCGCCGTCGGCCGCAAGCCGGTGACCGATGGCTTGAAACTCGAAAATGCCGGACTGAAAACGAACGAACACGGCTTCATCGAAGTGGACGATTTCGGCCGGACCAAAGTGGCGGTGATCTTCGCCATCGGCGATGTCACCGGCAAAACGCAGCTCGCGCACTACGCCACCTCGCAAGGCGTCATTGCGGCGGAAAACGCCTGCAGCCGGAAACCGCAAAAAAATGAAACGCTGGTTCCGAACGTAATTTTCACCGTGCCGGAAGTCGGCACGGTTGGTCTCAGTGAAGACGACGCGAAGAAACAGGGTCGGGAGGTGATCACCGGCAAATTCCGCTTCGGTGGTTTGGGACGCGCACTCGCGGTTAATGAGACCGCCGGTTTTGTGAAATGGGTTGCCGATGCCGCGACAGATCAATTGCTCGGTGCCGCCGCCGTCGGTGCGCACGCCACGGAGTTGATTGCCGAAGCGACGCTGGCGATTCGCTCGGAACTGACCGTGCAGGAACTCGGTCGCACCATTCACGCGCACCCGACGTTTGGTGAATCCTGGATGGAAGCCGCGCATGCCGTTCACGGTGAATGCATCCATGCGCCGCCGAAAACCAAACGCTAGAGCGGTTTAAATAATATCGTGGCTGTAATTTTGTAGTCGCCCCACTCTGCTGGGGCGTTGGAGAGAGGCGCGGCAGCAGAGTGCCGCGGCTACAAAAAAATTTAAAATGCTCTAAAGTCCAATAGGAGATCCCCCGGCTCTGCCGGGGAGGCTCTCAAAGTTTGACTTTTCGTGCAGTAGCAATTCTGAAGGACGAATCGTAATAGGAATGCTTGGAGGCAACAACATGGAGCATGATGGCAATAAACAGTGCGAATAAGAGAGGCGAAGAGAGACGTGAAATCGAAAAGATGAATGACCGAGGATTTTCAATGCATGTAAAACGCCCACACGAAATAGGCCGCTTTGAGCGGCTCCAATCTTCAAGCCCCCGGCTTTGCCGGGGGTCTATGACTCCTACAAAGGAAAATGAAAAGACCGCCCGGATTGGGCAACTGAACGTAAAGTCAGTGGGATGGAGAAGCTTTCCGAGGTCCTATCTGTTCACCCTGCGGGTGAGCGTCCAAAAGTGAATGATGGAGGTCAAAAATCGTGGCCGCTGGACACGCCGGGGGGACGATTTTACGCGGAATGGGACACGGAGGTCCCGGTGACTCGCGAGGGGCAGTTGATTTTCTTCTTTCAGTTCCTGCACGCGGGAGGATGCGGTGTCGGTCGAGGTCAGACGCCCGATCCCCGGCAACTCCCGGTTCGTGGTCTGCACCGAGGTGGCGAGGTTCAAACCCTCGATCATCGAGGCGGAACTGGAGGGGAAAACCCACCATGACCGCTACGCGCTCCGCCTCATGGCGGAACGTGCGATGCTCTCGGAGATCCGGCGGTCCAACGAGGCCGACATGCGCAGCCGGGCAAACGGCAGCAACGGCAACGGGGTGATGGAGACCCTGTTGAACCGTGATCGCCTGGTGATCCGGGACTGCCAGCTTCTCCGCTGGATGGAAACCCGGAACCATAACCTCGACCTCCTGCTCAAGCGCGGGGTCGCAGGCGGGAGCATCCCAGTGGTGCTCCACCTCGACGAGAAATCGAGGTGAGCAACCGAAGGTCAAGAGCCGGGCATCGCCCACAAGCCGGGGTCCGGCCTCTCCGCCCGGTCATCCTGCGGCACACCTTCCGGCAAGTCTTCGTTCATCGTCTGGTTCCTCCAAGGAAACGGTTTTCAAGGAGCCTTGGATGGTTTATCAACGTGACAACCAGATCCCGCGCATCGGTCTCAGAAAGGAACTCAGCGAAGCCAAGTTCAAGAATGAGCGGGTTCGGGGCGGCCTGGGGGCGGATCTGGAGGATGATCTCGGGAGCCTCTTGGGCGATCATCTCCAAAGAGTCGCCGCGCTGGTGCAGAGCCCGAACGATCAGGCACAGGGCCACGCCCGTGCTACGCGAAATCCCCGCACGGCAATGAACCATCAGGGGCTCGCCGGGCACTGAATCGGCAAACCGGAAGATGTCTTTGAGGTGTTTGCCTTTCGCTTGACGGCCATCCACGCCCCGCGGACAGCGAATCGTGGAGCTTCGGGCTACAGACTGCAATCCAGAGGTGGGACACCTCACTTGTTCCGCTTCAGGACCTGATTTCATCGGGACTTGGAACGCCTCACCCCCAAAATCCCATCTGGATTGTGGACCCATCTTCTTGTGGGGGATCCCCTCTTGATTGCGCGACGGATCGTCGCCTCCGAAACGCCGATGATGGCGGCCGCCTCCGAGAAGCGTTTATTTATTTTGTCAGCGTCCACATGCTCACTCTGCATAAAGCGGGGAGGTGTGTGCCAGCGCTTTTTCTTGCCCCCTACTTCTTGCCTTCCTTTGGGAGGACCGCCTCGACTGCCTTCGGCTCGAAGAGCGCAGCCATTTTCAGGCTATGCTCCAATTTCACGGTATCGCCGTAGGTCTTGAGCACCAGAGCTCCGCCGTCACGGTGGCCCTGCCATGCCGCCACAGTGGCAACGTCGATGCCGAGGCGGAGGGCGGAGGTGATAAAGAACCTGCGAAGCGAACGCGGCGAAAAATGGGGATACCGGAGCCGTCTGCATGCCGCCTGCAGTCCTTTTTTGCAGTCGTCCTGCGGAAGCAGCCGCGTCGTCGGATCAGCGGGCATTGCGGCCAACCGGCGCTCGATGATTGGCCTGGCAGCGGGATAGATCGGGATCGGGAAAGCCTTTTTGGTTTTCTTTCGGAAAATTTGAATCGTCCCCTCATCGAGGTGGATATGCTGCCTCTCGATGGCGGTGAGTTCGGCTTGCCCGAGCCCCAGTCGGCCCGCCAGCTCCACGAAATCTGCGGTATCATCCCGGCCGTGGCCGTTTGACATCTGTGATCTCAGATCGGCAACGATGGCAACAAATTGGTGCTCGTTCGGGGTCAAGCGGGTGATGCCTCCGGGTTTCTCATATTTGAGCCCCTCCATGGGGCTCCTTGCTATGACCCCATCCTCCACGGCCATCTTGAAGAAATCCCGTGCGGCGCGGATCATCTTGTTCCGAGTCGCGGGCCGCAGATCGGGATATTGTGCCAACCAGAGCTGGCAATCGGACTTGCGGATTTTGGAAATCACACTGGGACCGGGCCACTCGTCGACCAGCTTTCCGATATGCCGTGTGATGTTGGCCATGGTTGATGTGGAGACCTTGAGGGTCGGGAGAAACTTGGACGCGTTCGTCTCCAAATTGCGGTCGGACTGGCTGTGGTCCGTGTTTTCAAGATCGCTCCGCCAATCCTTCAATCTCCTGCGCGCCAGCGCGAGGTCGTTGGTTTCAAGAGAGTGGCGAATTTGCTTGCCTCTGTGTTTTACCAGCCCGTAATATGCCCGCCCTTTGCAACGATAGAGGCATGGTCCAATCTTCTTCCAATCCGGTTCTGTTTTCCCACTTTTCTGCGCCGCAGTCATGCGCACCCAGCGGGATGACAAAACCGGGTGGCAAACACAAGAACAGGATTCGTTAAAATCGCTGCAAGCGATTTCATGTCATATCTTTCGGGTTGGTAGCTCAATGGTAGAGCAGCGCCCTTTTAAGGCGTTGGTTGAGGGTTCGAGTCCCTCCCAACCCATGCCCATTTTACCTAGGGAAACCGCTTAAACACAGGGTTTGCTGGGATTTTTCTCAAAAAATGCGTTGCGCATCGAGACGAACTAAAACGCACCAAAACGCATCCTATTTGGCAAGTATTTGGCAACCATGAAAACTGTGCGCGTTACCGGATACTTGCCAATTTCTCGGCTCAAGGGCGAGTGGAGCGGTCGGTTCCGGTTTTCGGGATACCAATGGAAGGGTGGACGGTCGTCTTGGTTTCTCGGAATTATTGAATGTGCTCAGACTTGTTGAGAAGGGGCCGCATTTCGCCCGTTCATAAATTCGGATGTCACCGATTGTTGAAAATACCGGTTTACCAACGCAGGGCTGAAAAGTATTTGATGGCGTGAATACGAACAACAATCAGCGAGGAAAAATGAGAGTGGCACTTTACTTCCGGGTGTCCACAGAAGATCAGACGAGCGAGCCGCAGAGGTTGGAGTTGCTTGCCTACTGCCAGCGGAGAGGCTGGGAGGAGAACGTCAGCGAGTTCAGCGACACGATCAGCGGGGCGAAGTTTTCTCGGAAGGGGCTCGACGCGATGATGGCGGGGATCCGGAAGCACAATTTTGACGCCGTTGTGTGCGTGAAGATGGACCGGCTGGGACGGTCGTTGACGCACTTGGCGCAGATGCTTGGCGAGATGAACGACCACGGGGTCGCCTTGATCGCAACTTCTCAGGGCATTGATACCTCTGCCTCGAACCCGGCGGCGAAGCTACAGTTGCACGTCTTGATGGCGGTTGCCGAATTCGAGAGGGAGATCATCCAAGAACGGACGCTCGCCGGGCTTGCGGCGGCCAAAATCCGACTGGCGAAGATCGGGCGAAAGCTGGGAAGGGTTGCTCGGAAGTGGACGGAGGAGGAGAGAAACATCATCGAGGCTTGGGATGGGACGGTGAGCGGACTGGCGAAGGCTTTGGGTTGCTCCATCGGGAAGGCGCACGCGACATTGAAGGAGTGCGTTCCGGTCGATGAAGGGGCCTGACGCGGGACGGCAAATAACATATTCGCATGCTTGACGCGTTTTTCCCGCCCAGGCACTCCGGGCGCGTGAAGCCGGGAGCTGCACGCAATCATGCGGGCAAACTATTCGACAGACCGGCGCCGCACAAGTCAGAGTGACAGGCGTGTCCGGGCATCGTATGAACAAGAGAATGGTCTGGCTGATCATCCTGGTGGCGTGGGCCATCGCCGCTTACCTCCTCATTCCGTGGGTGTCGAAGCTCTACTACCCGAGGGCTTCGATGACCTCGATGAAGAGCAGCAGCAATCCATCATCGATCAGTTGGAAGAAGTCGTTCTGAACCCGGATCCGGCTATCCTCAAGGCGGAGGTTCAGGAGCTGGGCAAGTTGATCGACCAAGCCCGGATTCTTGAAACCAAATCCACCGAGACAAAATTGACCTCTCTGAAAGAGCTTCTGACCGAGCACGGAATTTTTGCCGACTCGAAAATGAAGCTCCTCATTTTCACCGAGCACAAAGACACGCTCGATTACCTCGCAGGCGACGGACGCGATGGGCGTCCTCTTGGAAAGCTCCGGGAATGGGGTTTGTCGCTCACGACCATTCACGGAGGCATGAAGATTGGTGACCGGGATACTCCCGGAAGCCGGATTTTCGCGGAGCGTGAGTTCAAGGAGTCATGCCAGGTCATGGTGGCTACCGAGGCTGCCGGCGAAGGAATCAACCTTCAGTTCTGCTGGTTGATGGTGAACTACGATATCCCGTGGAACCCGATGCGGCTGGAGCAGCGCATGGGTCGCATCCACCGGTATGGGCAGGAGAAAGACTGTCTCATATTCAACTTTGTCGCGACCAACACGGCGGAGGGGCGCGTCCTCCAAAAGCTTTTTGACCGCATTGCCGCCATTGAGGATGACCTGGATCCCGGACGGACGGGTAAAATATTCAACGTCCTGGGTGATGTGTTCCCGTCGAACCTCCTGGAGCGAATGCTCCGCGACATGTATGCCCGCAACCAGACCGAGCAGGTCATTCTGGATCGCATCGTCACCGACATCGACATTCGCCGGTTTTCAGAAATCACCAATTCCACACTGGAAGGCCTTGCCAAGCGTGAACTCAACCTCTCCGCAATCATTGGCAAAACAGCCGAGGCAAAAGAACGACGGCTTGTTCCCGAGGTGATTGAGGATTTCTTTGTGGAAGCGGCCTCCCATGTGGGCCTCAAACTGACAAACAGCCGCGGACGTTCCCACGTTTACCGCGTCGGTCGGATTCCCCGTCATCTCCTGACTCGCGGAGAGCAATTGGAACCCCGGTTCGGTCGGCTCGGAGGAGAATATCTGGATGTCATCTTCGATAAAGAACTGCTGAAAAAGGACGCATCCTCCGAGTGGGTGACGCCGGGGCACCCGCTTTTCGAGTCCATCCGGGCGGAAATCGAGTCGGAGACGATTTCGGCCCTCGAACGCGGTGCAGTCTTCTACGATCTCCACCGCCAAACCCCGGCCCAGTTGGATGTCTTCACGGCGACAATCCGTGACGGTTGCGCGAATGTCCTGAACCGCCGCATTTTTGCCGTTCAAACTGAGATCGAGGGCACCGTCTCAATCCACCCGCCAACGATTTTCCATGAGATCGTTCCCGCCGAAACCCCCGTTGAGGTTCCCGACGGATCCCATCTCCCGCAAAAAGACCAACTCCAGTCGATTCTTTTGGAGCGAAGCCTCACGCCTTTTCTCGAAGAGGTTCGCAAGGAACGCCTCCGCGAAACGCGGATTGTCGAGAGCCACGTCGAGACCAGCCTGAACACCATTCTGAATCGCGAAAACTGCACGCTCGCCGAACTCGTCACCCAGCGTGAGAGCGGCTCCGAGGAGTCCGGTCTTGAGGGCCGGATTAAGCAGGCGGAGAACCGGATCGAAGAAATCCACCACCGATTGGAGCTCAGGCGCAACGAACTCGCCCGCCAACGGGAATGTGCCGTGACGGACATTCGCCATGTGGGCCGCGCCTGGGTTCTGCCGCACCCGGACCGCGACACCCCCACCGGTCGGGCCATGCGACGTGATGAAGATGTGGAACGGACTGCGGTCGAGATCGCAACGAAGGCACTCGAATCGGAGGGATTTACCGTTGAGAGTGTCGAATCGGATAACCGGGGATTTGATCTGGTTGCTCGCAAGGCTGATCCTGCCGAACCAAATGCCGCTCCCTCCGTCCGATTCGTCGAGGTCAAAGGCCGCGCCGACATCGGCGAAGTCGCCCTGACCACCAATGAGTTCAAGACTGCGGAGCGGCTCAAGCATGACTACTGGCTCTACATCGTCTTCCACTGCGCCACTCCGAGCCCGACTCTGAACATTCTCCGTGATCCGGCCCGGCTGCACTGGCAACCAATCGTGAAGATCGAGCACTACCGGCTCAAACTGGAGGACCAGCGCAATCCTCGCGTCAATGAAGACGATTCGCCCTACGGGGAAAAATCTGCTTGACGACCTGGTATCAATTGATACATTTATGGCAAATGAAGATCCTGTCCCCATTCCCCGGGCTTGGTGCGATGCGGTATCGAAGGTCCTTCGCAGTGGGGATCGCAAATTTATCGATACCACCGGCCAGTCGGATCGCGACTGGGAAGCAGCTTTCCCCGATGACGCATGGGATTACGTGCGCTTCGGGGCCATGGCGACCGCTCTCGAAAAAACCGATGTGATTGGAAAACACATCCGCAGGATGGAGGAACCCGGGGAGACCTACGCGTTTTGGTTTCACCACCGCGCCGTCCAACTCTACGGAAAGATCAACCTCTTTCCTGACGGCAAAATCATCCTCATCTACTCAAGCCACACACCACGCAAAGGCAAAGAATCGTTATGAAAAAAATCCGAACTCAAAAACAACCGGCAGTTCCCGGATGGATCGCAGTGACCACAAATTATCCTGTCCGAATCCCCAATCTCGACGGAACCGGATTCTCGGAAACCATCGATGTGGAAATTGACGCATGGAAGAATCAGGCTGGCGAACTCATCATCCCTGGTGATGTGAAGGCCGAATTGGAGGAAACCAAGGCCCGCTACATGGGACTTCTCGCCCCCGATCAGATTCGCGAATTACGCCAGCACCTCGGGCTGACGCAGAAAAATATCTCCGCCCTGCTCCAGCTCGGGGAGAAAACATGGACCCGATGGGAGTCTGGCCGGGAGCGTCCGTCCCGGTCGATGAATATCCTTCTCCACAGTTTGTGGGATGGCCGGATCGATGCCAACTACCTGACTTCATTGAGCTATCCCAAGCTGCGGTTCCAGCCGATTGCCCGGTTCCAGGCTCTCCGCGCGGATTTCACCGCTTACAACTTCTCAACTCCTGCCGCCGCAGACTACTCCGATGAAGCCATCGCCGCTTGATCTCCATTATTACTACGTCACGGAACTGACGTTTTCCGTAAACAAAACTTTCAAGGCTGGGGAGAGCAGTTCCCTAGAGGGAGGCAACCTCCGCGTTTTGCCAGAACTACGGAAATCGGATGATCCCAAGAGCGAGCCCGGTTGGATCATGACTCTCCGGGTCCAGCAACTCGCCGCTGACGACCAACCCTACTCGTTCTCGCTGGAACTCGTTGGCCACTTGTCGGTCAGCTCACTCGTCCCGGAGGAAAAACGGGAACTTTTCCTCAGGGCAAATGGAGCCTCCATGCTCTACGGAGCTGCCCGCGAGATCATCCGCTCTGTTTCGGCCCAAGGCCCCTACATGCCTGCGATTTTGCCTTCGGTTTCGTTTTATCCGGCGAAAGAAAAGCCAGAAGATAATCCATCTCAAACCAAGGCAAATGACTGATAGCACTGTCACAATTGTCGAAATGCTTCGAGATGCCAAGCTTGGCTGGATTGCCGACGAGCTTGTTGAATCCATCGCTCTTGGGAAGCAAATCACAAAACCATTCAAAGAAGGTGGTGTAGGACGCGCGAGCAAAGCAACATTTGTGGAGCCTTACAGTGAAGAAGAAGAGATGGAGTTAGTGGTGGGCACCTTGGCACAATATTTTCTGGTAACACCTAAAGCATGGGAATTGGCAAAGCAGACATTTTTGAATGATAACCTCTTTACGGAAGTAAGACCTGATAATGTTGCGGCAAGTAGCCGAGCATCCAATCCACGAGAGCCGGTCTCGCTGGGCATCATCGGCGAAGATGGCGAACCATTTACGATGTTTTCTGCCGAATACACCCGCAAGACGCTTCCACATTTATGGAAATTGCTCTCTGAAATGTGGCCTTACGGACACGATGACTTTATCAAGCACTACCCTGGGGAGTCAGACTTTCAATGACATCCAGATTACAGGCAGAGCTGCGGATGGCGCTCGCAAGTATTGGCACCAGTGCTCCAATATTTTTAGCCACCGCGGGCGTAGATCGCCTTTTTGAGGGATTTGTGCTGAGTTGCTTGATTCGGGCATTAATAAAAAACGGAGCAAGGCTGGAAATCTACGACGGTCGAATCAACCCTTCGCCTAGCAGGACGCTGAATCTCCGCCGCGCTCCGGGAAGAATCTACGACGATATTCCCGGCATCGGGTTCATCATGGTCGAATTTGAGGGTCGATTTTTTGAAATCCATACGGATTTGAGAGTATCGCCTGCCAACGAAAGCCGACCTCGCAACACTTCAAAACGTGCAGAGCGAATTGAAGCGTCGTGAGGCTGCGACTACGGACCCTCTGGCAAAAGTTCCAACCGAGCCGACGCCGGAAGGTAAAGGTAAAGGCGCAGGCCGAGCTTTCTCGCAGAGGAACTATGGCATGATGACATTTGCCGATGTTTATACAGATAGGCAGGCACTTACCCTGACAACTTTGGCGAGAATTATTCGCGAAGCCAAGAAGTCAGAAATGCCTCAACCGGTTCGGATACTCACCGCGTTTGCGCTCGGCAGAGTAAATGACCTATCAATGAGTTTGTGTCGCTGGTTAACGTCACTTGAAGCAATCGCAGCTTCAAACGGCGGGCAGAATCGAATGCCCGTTGTGCTTGATTATGTAGAGTCGAATCCTTTTGGTGGCAGCGGTGGAGATTGGAACGGACAAATAGATTGGATTGCGCGAGTGGTTGAGCATCTACAAGCCAGCAGCCTATCTCCTGGCAACGTTGCACGATCCCCAGCTCAAGTTCCGAGCTTGCCTGAAGACTCGGCAGATGCATTCGTGACCGATCCGCCATACTACGATGCGTTTCCATATTCCGATCTTTCAGATTTCTTCTTCATCTGGCTCAAGCGTGCTTTGGGCACTAAGATTCTTGACTACACTGGGGACCTTGTTCCAAAAAATGAAGAAGCCGTAGTTTACGATGTCGCGCACGGTGGTCCTGAAGTGAAGGATAGTCAATTCTTCCAGCGTGAAATGACGAGTGCGTTCAAGAGTTGGTGCGGCGTCACGAAGCCGGCTGGAATTGGTGTGGTAGTTTTTGCAAACAAGACGACGGCGGGTTGGGAATCGCTTATTCAAAGCATCATTGATGCAGGTTGGATTGCAACTGCTTCATGGCCGATTGATACCGAACGCCCCAATCGCCAACGTGCTATTGACTCTGCTGCCCTCGGTTCCTCTGTTCACGTCGTCTGTCGCCCGCGCGAAAATCCTGACGGCTCGGTGCGCACGGACGAAATCGGCGATTGGCGCGACGTGTTGCAGGCGTTGCCCATCCGCATTCACGAATGGATGCCGCGTCTGGCCGAGGAAGGCGTCGTCGGCGCAGATGCCATTTTCGCCTGTCTCGGCCCGGCTCTGGAAATCTTCTCCCGCTATTCGCGCGTGGAAAAAGCCAGCGGCGAAACCGTCACGCTTAAAGAATATCTGGAGCAAGTCTGGGCCGCCGTCTCTCGCGAGGCACTCTCGACAATCATCTTTGATGCAGACCTCTCCGGTTACGAACCTGATGCCCGGCTCACGGCCATGTGGCTGTGGACGCTTAGCGGCGGATCAAGCACAGAGGATGCCGAGAACACGGAGGATGACGAAGAGGAGGAATCTCCGAAAGGCAAGGCCCCGTCCGGGTTTTCGCTGGAATACGATGCTGCCCGAAAAATCGCGCAGGGACTCGGGGCGCATCTCGAAGATTTGAAGTCCCTCGTGGAAATCAAGGGCGACCAAGCTCGTCTCCTCCCTGTTTCAGAGCGCACCGGTTACCTCTTCGGCAAAGAACAATCGTCTGTCCCTGAACCCGCCAAGCGGAAGAGGACGAAACAGCAACTCGACCTCTTTGCTGAACTCACCCAGCCCGGCGTCGCCGAACAGGTTTGGGAAGAAAAGACTGTGACCAAGCGCGGCGAGACGATCCTCGACCGGGTCCACCAATCCATGATCCTCTTCGCCACCGGCCGTGGCGAAGCCCTCCGCCGGTTCCTCGTCGATGACGGAGTCGGCCAGGAAGCCGGATTCTGGAAACTGGCCCAAGCTCTCAGCGCCCTCTACCCGACCGGCACCTCCGAAAAGCGCTGGGTCGATGGCGTTCTGGCACGAAAGAAAGGGCTGGGGCTGTGAGCGAACGGGATCGTGAGATTGTCGCTCAAGGATTTTGGTGGAAACCAGAGGCCGAGGATCAAAAGATTACCGGAACTGCAAAATACGGCTACAATGATGGCATTGAAGTCGATTTGATCGGAGCTTTAACAGACCAAATTGATTTCGCGTCATTACAGTCTCGAACCACGTTCTGGGGCGTGGGCGTGAATGGAACATTATTCACTCTTTTTGACGCCTTTCAAACAAATGGCACGATTCACATGCCTGGATGCGCCACTTCAAAACTGCAAGCATTCCAAGGTGTGGTTGGAGGCCACTATAACATGGCCTCCGGGTTTCGGTTTTGTCAGTTGCCAGTAGGTCCGTTTGTTGACTTTGACTTTTTTAAGCTGGAGGGTTGTTTTGCGCATGGTGATGAACGGTGTCGTTCACAAGCGAAACAATACGACAGATGGCAAGTATTTGACAACTGAAATCTTTATACGATAGCAGTCACCGTTCTTTTAAGGCGTTGGTTGAGGGTTCGAGTCCCTCCCAACCCATTCCTCTTTTCATCCCCTTTGTTTGATGGAGAGCCAGAAGATTCCCTCACGGCCGGGGCTCGACGGCGAGAACGTCGCGCAGCACGTCCGCGGCCCTGGCCTGGTCGCTCGTGACGAGGCTGGCCAGCGTCACGCCGCGTTCGCGCCGGGCGATGTGCATCGAGCGGAGATCGAGCCCGGCATCCTTCAGGCGCACGGCGATTTCCGCCAGCGCGCCCGGCCGGTCTTCCAGCCGGATCAGGAGCGTGTCCTGGGTGATCGCCTTGAATCCGTGGTCGCGCAGGGTGCGCAGGGCTTCGTCGTAATGATCCACCGTCAGGACCACCACGCCCCGGTCTTCCATCCCCTCGATGTCGATCGCCTCGATGTTCACGCCGCGTTCCGCCAGAATCGAGGTGATCTGCGCCGCAACGCCGATCTCATTTCGCACGAGCACGGTGATCTGTTTCATGGATTTGCCCTGGCTTGGGGTTTCAATGCTTCCGCAAAATCAGCCGCAAATGCGTCGATCACCGCCTCGGTCACATGCGGCAGGGTGATGATGTGCCCGATGTCCTTTTTCGGGGCGATGATCCACTTTTTCATCAGGGCATCCGGCGGGCGCGGGAAGACGACGGTGATCGAGTTTTCGTGCCGCCAGGCCTCGATGCCGTGGGCCTTGAGCCGCGCGATGGCGTAATCCGCGAGTTGCAGGCTCCGGCGAACGATGCCGGCGAGGCCCCCGCGTCCGAGCGACTTCAGCCGATACCACAGCATCAGCGGAGTGATGGCGTTGCGCGACCCGGCGATGGTGGTGTCCAGCGCGCCGACGTATTCGATGCTGCGCGCGATCCGGTCGACGTTCTTGCGGCGCGCCAGCACGACCCCGCAGGGCAGGGGGCAGCCGGGCAGCTTGTGGCCGCTGATGGAAATGCTGTCGGCCCCGTCCTCGAAATTCCACGGCTGCGGCTTCCCGACAAACGGCAGGATCATCCCGCTGAGCGCCGCGTCGGCGTGGATGTAGCCGTCCGCGATCGCCAGGTCGTCGAAAATCGCGCGGATCTCCGCCAGGTTGTCGCTCGCGCCCTTCATCGTGGTGCCGATGTTCGCGAAGATGATCGGCGGCACGTCGCGATGGATGCGCAGGGTCTCGCGCAGGTCCGCGCAGTCCATCGAGCCATCCGGCGCGCTCTTGATCATGATGTTCCGGATGTGCTGAAGCCGCAAAATTTTCGCCACGCTGTAATGGGTGTCCTCGGAGAAGTAGCAGATGCCCTCCGGGAAAAGCTCGCGCGCGACGTAGAGGCCATACATGTTGCCCTCCGTGCCGCCGTTCGTCACATAGCCCCACCAGCCATTCTCCGGCGCGTGAGCCATCGCCGCGAATTCCGCCACCACCTCGCGTTCGAACTCATGGGAGTTGAGCTTGTAGTTCGAGCCTGCGAAAGGATCCCCCACGTTGTTGGCCGCGAACTGGAGGAACCGGAACAGCTCCGAATAATCGAAGGCCTGGTTGCACGGATAGCCGACGTTGCGGGGCGCGAGTGCTGACCACCCTGCGTGAAGCGCATCAAGCTTCGCGGCATCTTCAGGCGGCAGTGATGGAAGGGAGTCCGGCAAGCGGCGAGGGGTTGGAGCGACAGCCAAATCTCGCCTCCCGCCGGCCCGCCGGCAAGACGCGATTTGTCACAACGCGCCGACCGGTCCCCGGCGAGGATGCGTCATTTCCTCCGGGGGGAAATGGTTTTCCGGAATGTCGGGGGATCCCCCGGTTGACAAGTGCCGTCGGCGGCCCCACGGTGCGATCTTATGCCATTTTCCAAGCTTGGGCTCACGAAGCCACTTTTTCACGGCGTCCAGGCAATGGGGTACGGAGATCCGACCCCGATCCAGTTGCGGGCGATTCCCCCGGCCCTTGAAGGCCGCGATGTCATTGCCTCCGCCCAGACGGGGACCGGAAAAACCGCCGCATTCGCTTTGCCCACGCTGCAGAAACTCGCCGTCCACGGGAAGTGCCGCTGCCTTGTGCTCGAGCCGACCCGCGAGCTCGCGATGCAGGTCGAGACCGCGATGCGGGACTTTGCCAGATTCACCGACCTGCGGGTTGGTTCGATTTTCGGCGGAGTCGGATACGGCTCCCAGCGGACCGCGCTGCGCGATGGCCTCGACATTGTCGTGGCGACGCCCGGGCGACTGGAGGATCACCTCCAGCAGGGAACCCTGCGTCTCAATGAGATCGAGGTTCTCGTCCTCGACGAAGTGGACCGCATGCTGGATGTCGGATTCCTTCCCCCGATGCGGCGGATCATTTCCAAGTGTCCGAAAGACCGGCAGACGCTGTTCTTTTCGGCGACGCTTCCGCCGGAGATCGCCGACCTCGCGGCCTGGGCGCTCCGCGATCCGGTCCGGATCGAAATCGGCGCGTCGCACACCGTGGTCTCGACCGTCAAGCACGGGGTTTACACGGTGGACCCGACCCGGAAATTCGACCTCCTCCTGGCCCTGCTCACGGCGACCGACTACCAGAGCGTCATCATCTTTTCCCGCACCAAGCACGGGGCGGACAAAATCGCAAAAAAGCTCCGCGCCAACAACCACTCGGTCGCCGTCCTCCACGCGAACCGCTCGCAAAACCAGCGGATCGAGGCGCTCAACGGGTTCAAATCCGGAAAATACGAGGTGATGGTCGCCACCGACATCGCCGCGCGCGGGATTGATGTCGCGGGGGTCAGCCATGTCATCAATTACGACGTGCCCCAGCATCCGGAGGATTACGTCCACCGGATCGGACGCACCGGCCGCGCGCTGCAGCAGGGCGATGCGTTTACCCTCGTCACCCACGAGGAAATGAAAAAGCTCGCGGCCATCGAACGCTTCATCGGACAGAAAATCGAGCGACTCAAGCTCGAGGGATTCCAGATTCCTCCCAACGGCGAACCGTCCGCCCCCCGGCCTCCCAAAGTCGAGCCGCGCATGGACGGACGCCAAAGGAATTTCCGCCGCCGCCGCTGAGTTTCCCAACGCCCGCGCAATCCCCGCGCAATCCCCGCGCGATCCGTTCCGTCTGTTTGCGGGCGATGCCTCCCTCGCAGCCCCGTGCTCAATCGCAGACATCCCGACCTGTCGGGAAAACGCATGAGCCGACATTTCTTCGGAGGTGCGACATTCCTGTCGCACTGGGCATGGTGGACAAGAATGTCCACCCTCGTGCGCTGCGAAGCTGCGCACTCCTCCGGGGTGGAATACCCCGGCCATTGGCCACCGTTGGGCTAATGAGAACTTGAAGTAACCGCGTCGCCGCGAGGCGGGGTGGAGAGCAACGGAAAGAACC
>Ga0247841_10003221_pt1 | contig 30768 bp, 25 predicted proteins | sample LaCruzMarch2015__2_FD_192410 | JGI IMG/M metagenome (GOLD analysis project Ga0247841, IMG submission 192410) | Freshwater microbial communities from meromictic Lake La Cruz, Castile-La Mancha, Spain - LaCruzMarch2015_18m | ecosystem: Environmental > Aquatic > Freshwater > Lake | place: Spain... | reverse complement strand
ATTCAGATATATGACTTATTTAATCAAATTCCCCCTTCCCCCTTCCCCCTTTTAGCTAAAAGGGGGTTATAAATCCTCTATCCACAATGGTTTATAGACTTGTGGGTAAAGATAAGCTTTAGCAAATGGGGTCCGGGGGTTGTGAAAAACGTTGAAATACTATGTCAAAATGGCACTTTTTAACGATTACGAATGGTACGCTGATTAAACGGATTTTCGCGGATTTTTCTTTATTTATTTCGATCCGCGCAAATCCGCCTAATCCGCGTCATCCGCGTTCTATTTCCTAAAGTTTAAAAAGGTTTCTTAAAGTCGCTTAACTTTCAACTTTCCAATATTCAAGCATAAACTGCAATCTTCTGCGATATATACCCCCTATTCCATTGGAGCAAAAAATACCTGAGACAGTCCATTGCATGATCATTCTCTTTCACTGGCTCCTCTGTATCCATCTTATCGGGATAAGAATAAAGGTTAAACTCCTTTATCGTATTGACACATTTACTACTAATATACAACCCCGGTTTGCCATCTTCCCTTACCATTAACTGCCTTCTAACAAGCTCAAGACCCTGAATAATATTTGACCTCGGTGTTATAGTAACTATCCCCTTCTCAAATAGAGTAGCCCGTGCCGATGCCGCAGATGGATCACATGTCGTAAATTCATAAAGACCCTGAACATGCTTCTGCATTTTAGCTTCAGATCGTTGCTCTTCCTCCAACAAAAAACTAGCATGTTGTTCCATTGTTCTATGACGTTGGTAATATTCATCATAAATAATCACACGATCTTCTGGATCAACTGCAATATATAGACATACAAACGGGTTCTCGTAACCAAAATCAATGCTTCTAAATCTGCGCCACTCCCCCGACTCAGCGGAGCTGAGAATCCTAAGTTTATCATCAGCAATTACATGAATTGATGGATCAAACTCCTTATAAACTTGTCCTGATGAAAACGTAAACGTCGCGCCATATTCCTGCTCAAAAGTTGCTTTGCTTAATGTTCTTCTTGCTTCCTCTATATCATCTTTAGACAAGTAAGGATTATTCCATGATGGAAATCGAAAACTCTCCCACTCAGGATAATCTGGATCATTACCACGCTTCCAAAGATCATAAATCCAGTTATAACCCCTTGGGGTTGTAATAAACAACGCCCAGCCATTTTTATCGCTCAATGTTGGTCGAAGGTACTGTTCCCAGATAGACGACTTACATGATGCACATTCATCAAAAACTAACCAATCAAGTCCTTCACCCATAAGACTATCAGGATGTTCCGCTGATTTTACTTCAACAACCGACTCCCATGGAAACTCCAGATACATTGATCCACTTTTAGATGAGTAGCTTTTTCTCACTGTTTCTAGCTTAAATCGTCTTACTAGATTATTATATATCTCTCGAAAAACCTTCTCTCCAAGGTCGTATGTCTTAGATACTATCCAACCCCTTGTTTGAGGTTTCAGTATCATAACTTCTGCTTCCTTTGCCGCCAAAAGTGATTTGCCCCATCTTCTGCCTGATACAACAACTTTGAACCTTGTATTACTCGCATGTAAAAAAGATTGACCGGGATGTGGTACATAACCAGACATGCGAAACCATTCTTCCTTGTTGAATTTATCTGTTCTTCCGTTACTCGGCGGAACGAGATTGGCTACTATCAAGCTATTCTCCCTACTCTGTTCTTCCGTTACTCGGCGGAACGAGAGAAGACATACAACGACGCATTATTTCTTCCCACGCGTTAAATTCTGAAGTTGAAGATTTGTTCTTTTTATCATTAATCCGAGAATCAATATCGAGGTAGCATTTTACAGCTTCACCATAAGTCTTAGGTTTTAGCTCCAATCCTTCCATCTTACCCGACGGATTTGGTATAAGGAATTGATATAAAACATTTTTAACCTGCTTTAATTTCTCAATGTCATCAGAATCATCATCCATAACGACATTTGTTTCCTTCTCTTCCTTCAGAATTTCAGTTCCATTCTCCAAACCTTCTGGATACTCACCTTCACAGTCAGTCCTTCCGTTACTCGTCGGAACGAGAATGTTTACGTCACACTGGTCAAACTTAATTTCTTCAGACAACACTTCGTATCACCTTCCTTCCTTTGCATATCGCAGTTTTGCTAAAGATGGAAGTTAGAACCATTCCCCCTTTGAAAAAGGGGGTTAGGGGGATTTAAAAGCTCTATTACTGGATTAACCCTAAACCATTCAATATTTTTCATCAGTACGGATCCATCTTGTCCGTGTTAATCCGTGTGCCATTTCCTAAATATTTAATTTCTCTCCGTGCCTCTGTGTCTCCGTGTTTTTTCATGAATTATGACTATTCCTTAGCTAACCAATCTAATCAGGATCACTCATATTATCCAATACAAATACAGAATTCTTCTCTTCTGGTGAATACACCTTTCCTTCAGTATCAATCTGAAAACCGGATTCTTCCATAGCATCCAGTGAAATGTGCTTAACGGATCCTTCATAAGAGTAATTCTTTGCTTTTGATCGCATATAATCAATTGCCCGGCACTTCGCTTCTTTTAGGTGTATCGCTATACTCTTATTATTATCTTCTTCTCCGTTACACTGCGGAACGTGAGAGGTTAAAAGCGTAATATACATCTCGCTTCTTAATTCCTCTGCGAGAAATCTATCACCATAAGATAACTTATTAGCTATTTTGCAAATACATTCATCGTAATCCAAAACATTAATTACTTTATTCATTAATCTATCTCCTCATAAATACACATCGAGATGAGACCTCAATTATGTGACAACTTTTTTAACTCAAATAATCGTTAAAATAGGTTCTTTTGCTTTAATTTGGAAGTCTAAAACCAGCCCGCCCGCCAGAACAAACATTAAGTTCTCCCCTTTTTCTCTATATGTATTAATTATATCATTAATATTTGCGTTTGTCAAGTGGAAATTTTAAACCTTACAATAATTATTTAATATTCATCAAGGGAGCGGTGGGTGGCTGCTAATGGGGGAATGTTGACACACAACTCTATTTATGATCCTCGAATCGTAAAACCAACGAATTATGAAGGTTAAATAATTAATCGGGTAATAGCTAAACGACTTTAAGAAACCTTTTTAAACTTTAGGAAATAGAACGCGAATAAACGCGGATCAGGCGGATTTGCGCGGATCGAAATAAATAAATAAAAATCCGCGAAAATCCGTTTAATCCGCATCATCAGCGTTCTATTCCTAAAAAATTTAACATCATTTATTAAACTTGCTTAGGAATCCAGAAAACCCCGATAATTTTATTACCCGATTAATTATTTAATGTTCATTACTCGTAGGTAATTCACTCACCCTTTCTTCAAGGATGAAAGAATTTCTCTCATCCGTCATCCTTTAAATTCGGGGTTGTTTTTAGAACGTTTATGTATTTTTTTATGATTACTGGAGTACGAAAGTAGGCTTTCGCACTCCATCAAGTCTACGCAATATTGTAGAAAACTTCCAGACCTTTGTAAAGAGCCACCGTACCGAGTTCTTCTTCGATACGCATAAGCTCGTTATATTTGCATATTCTATCGGTTCGTGACATTGAACCTGTCTTTATTTGACCTGCATTAGTTCCGACGACTATGTGTGCGATTGTTGAGTCTTCGGTTTCTCCTGAACGGTGAGAAACTACCGCAGTATATTTAGCTTTATTCGCCATTTCAATTGCATCAAGAGTCTCTGTGAGCGTGCCGATCTGATTGACTTTTATAAGTATAGAATTGCAAACTCCGTCCTTAATGCCTTTCTGTAATTTTTCGGTATTCGTTACGAAAAGGTCATCGCCGACAAGCTGAACTTTTTTCCCAACAGCATCAGTCAAAGCCTTCCAACCGTCCCAATCGGTCTGTGACATCGCATCTTCGATTGATATTATAGGATATTTGTCTATGAGATTGGAATAGAATTTCACCATTTCATCAGAGCTTTTCTTTGGTTCCTTCTCTGCGGATAATAGATAAATCTGCTCTTTTTCATCGTAAAATTCACTAGCGGCGGGATCCAATGCGATAAATATATCCTTGCCGGGTTCGTATTTTGCCTTTTCGATACTTTCTATGATAAGTTGAAGGGCTTCTTCATTAGATTTAAGGTTGGGTGCGAATCCGCCTTCATCACCGACAGCAGTATTATAGCCTTTATTCTTTAGAACGGATTTGAGACTGTGGAATACCTCTGCACCCATTCGGACAGCTTCAGAAAAAGTACCAGCCCCAGCCGGCATTATCATGAATTCCTGCAAGTCAACGTTGTTATCGGCGTGTGCGCCACCGTTGAGAATGTTCATCATTGGAACAGGCATCAGCTTGGCATTGACTCCACCGATGTAGCGATAAAGCGGAAGTTCCAGAGCATTTGACGCCGCCTTAGCAACAGCCATAGATACGCCGAGTATTGCATTTGCTCCCAGATTGCCTTTGTTGGGAGTGCCATCCATTTCGATCATGGCATAGTCTATTTCAACCTGATTGCGTGCATCCATGCCGACAATTTTCGGCATTATAATGTCATTGACGTTTTCGACAGCTTTAAGAACGCCCTTACCTAGATAACGTTCTTTGTCTCCATCCCTTAGTTCCAGAGCTTCATAAATTCCAGTCGAAGCGCCTGACGGTACTGCCGCTCTTCCAACGACGCCACATTCCAATACTACATCAACTTCTACCGTAGGGTTTCCTCTTGAGTCAAGAATCTCTCTTGCGTGTATGTTTACAATAGTTGTCATTTTATATCATCCTTTCCAATTTTATGTTTACAGTTAAAAAGTATTCCTGAATATACAAATACAAGCGATACTATCCGAATACTTTGCAAATAGACAATCTTTTAGTTTATCATAATTGACATATAAAAACAAGTATACTTTCGAGTTTTTCAAGGATAAGAATCTTATCAGTAATTTTCGATTAATACTTGCCATGCCCATAATCTCTAGATTTTAGCTTCTTCATTAAGTCAAATATGCACTATGCAGAATATTTTTAAGTTCTTCGTGATCTGGCGTCCCACTGAAAGCTATTGTTCCTGTTTTTAGGGCATAAACTCGATTGGCTATCTTGATAGCTTTATGGGCGTTCTGCTCTACGAGAAGTATGGTCGTCCCATCATGATTAATTTGAGTTATGACTTGAAAAATCATCTCTACGAGGTTAGGCGCAAGTCCCATAGATGGCTCATCCAGAAGCATAACCTTACCCTGCATTATCAATCCACGTCCCATCGCAAGCATCTGCTGTTCACCACCGCTAAGGGTTCCCGCAAATTGTTTTTTACGATCTGCCAGTCTGGGAAACAACTGAAAGACTTTATCCATACCTGTTTTTAGATCGCCTTTTGTTTTCCATGCAGAAGTGGCAAGTTGTAAGTTCTCGATAACAGTAAGATTATAAAATATTCCTCGTCCTTCGGGTACGTGACATATTCCCATCTCGGCTATCTTATGCGGTGGTTTACCAACTATTTCCTGACCATCAAAAATTATGCTTCCAGAATCTGGTTTCAGTAACCCGGATATAGTTCTCATCAGCGTAGATTTACCCGCACCATTTGCGCCAATAATACTTACGATTTCACCCTTTTCAACCTCAATACTAACATTTATCAACGCCTTTATACCGCCGTAGCTTACTGACAAGTCCTTTACTTCAAGAATCATAATTCTTCTCCAAGGTATGCCTCTATGACTTTCCTGTCATTCTGGATTTCCTCTGGCGTTCCCTCCGCAATGGTTTCACCAAAATCCATGACTTTTATCCGTTCACAAACTCCCATAACGACGCGCATCTGGTGTTCTATCAGAAATATAGTAAGATTAAATCGCTCACGCAGGTCATGTATAGTGTGTAAAAGCTGATCAGCCTCAGCGGGATTCATTCCTGCCGCAGGTTCATCCAGTAGCAGGATTTTTGGCTCCGTTGCGATGGCACGAATAATCTCAAGCCTGCGCTGTTGACCATAAGGTAAAGACCCGGCTTTTTTCTCTGCATGATCTTGAAGGTTAAACATACTGAGCAAATGATAAGCGGTTTCATGGGTCTCCGATTCATGCTTGCTAAACTGTCTATCTGCAAGCAATGCAGAGATCACACCATATTTTCTTCTATAATGGTATGCAACTTTAATGTTCTCAATAACAGTCATTTCTGAAAAAAGACGGATATTTTGAAACGTTCTGGCTATTCCTCGCTCTGTTATATCATAAGTTTTTTTACCATGTATTGGTTCAGACTTAAAATAAATTTCCCCACTAGCTGGTTTATGTAGACCCGAAATAAGATTAAATACAGTTGTTTTTCCTGCGCCGTTTGGACCTATAAGCCCCACAATCTCCTCTGACTGTAAACTTATATTGAAGTCAGAGACCGCTTTAAGTCCAGCAAAATAATGTGTCATGTTTTTTATTTCAAGAAGAGGTTCCATATCTATCTAAATCCAACTCGTTAAAAGTCCTGAAAAGCTAATCATTATAAGCATAATATATAACACTGAAAATTATTGATGTCAATACCTTTTGTCCGATCTCATGTCTGAATATCAGAAATGATATAGGTCATTCAACCTTTATCCTTGACACTGATATATATAGAAAGTAAAATGAATGTAATATTCTTTAGATTAGCAATTGAAGATAAAAATTAAATATTGAAAGCTATTTATTTTCGATAATTGGAGGTTTTTCTTATTATGCCAACGTACGAATACAAATGCGACGTCTGTGATAATACTTTTGATTTATTTCAGAGTATTAAGGCTGAACCTATAAAAAAATGTCCCAAATGTGGTGGTCACGTTAAAAGATTGATCGGTGCTGGAGCCGGAGTTATATTTAAAGGTTCGGGTTTCTACTCCACAGATTATCGCAGTGAAAACTACAAAAGAGACGCAAAAAAAGATAAAGAAATAGATAAAATTCCACCAAGCACTTCAGATAAAAGCAGTTCAGATAAAAAAGATTAGGCTTAAATAGTTTTCAGACTTTTGGGGATATAACGAGAATTTTCCGTAGGGGCGAAGCATTTGCCTCATAAACGCTGATTATATAATAGTTCACAATAGCAAATGCTTCGCCCCTACTAACATGAGGCGTATTTATGCACGAACACGATCATCTGCGCGGTCATCTTCAGGGAAAGTTTCGGATAGCTGTCGGGCTGACTTTTGCGATCCTTGTCGCAGAAATAATTGGCGGTATATTGACAAATAGCCTTGCATTGCTCAGTGATGCGGCACATGTATTTGCTGATGTGTTTGCCTTAGTTTTAAGCTGGGTCGCTATATACTTGACCACTCTGCCTGCAAGCAACAGGCGAACTTATGGTTATCATCGTGCCGAGGTATTCGCCGCTTTTATTAACGGGGCGTCATTAATTGTTATCGCCTGTTGGATATTCTACCAAGCAATAATTCGTTTTATGAACCCGGAACCAGTTAAAAGCCTTCAGATGCTGATAATAGCGGCGATAGGGTTAATCGTTAACATCATTGTTGCAATGATATTCATGAAGGAAAGCCATGATAACCTTAACGTCAGAAGCGCATTTCTTCACGTAATTGGCGATGCTATGTCGTCTGCCGGAGTAATAATCGGCGGTGTGGTTATGAGTCTAACAGGATGGTATCTGATTGACCCGATACTGAGCTTTGTCATCGGTCTGGTTATATTTTTAGGGTCTATAAGAATAACTCGTGAAGCACTTCATATAATGCTGGAAGGCACTCCGAAAAACGTTAATATTGATGAAGTATCAAATGAAATCAAAAAATTCAGCTTTGTCAAAGATGTTCACGACTTGCACGTCTGGAGCATACGCTCAGATTATGCGGCTTTAAGCGCACACGTATTTGTAGATGCTCAAAGCATCAAGGCTATGCAAAACACTCTTAGTTCCATCGGTAACATGCTAAAGGAAAAGTTCGGAATTGCTCACACAACTATTCAGCTTGAATGCGGTGAGACAGCGTGTATGAGTTCACTTCTGTGTGATTTTCGGCACGCATCAGAAGATTCTCATGAACACGATGAGCATGATCACGATGACCATGAACATCATCATGATCACGATGACCATGAACATCATCACGATCACGATTCAGGAATATCAAAATGAAATCAAAAAGATTGAATTTGCTGGTTTTCTTGCTAATCGGTGTGTTCATTTATAACGTTAACGCTGTTACCCCACCAAAATATGGCAGTGTTATAAGATACGCAATTTTTCAAAACTCTATCTCTTTAGATCCAATCAAAATACTCACATTTACTGAGCGTTGTATTGCCGACAGTATATTTGACGGACTGGTAAGACACGGACAGGATGGTGTTATTTCTCCCTGTCTGGCTTCATCTTGGGAAATATCAGAGGATCAGAAGGTCTATACTTTCCACGTCACGGAGTCAGCGAAATTTCATAATGGCAGAATAATTACTGCTAATGATGTAAAATTTTCGTGGGAACGCTCTATTAAGCTTGCAGATAAGAGTATTCTAAAACAATCCAAACTGGAACTTATCTCTGATGCTGATAGCTTTCGTTCTGAAAAGGTAAATGACGTTTCAGGATTGAAAGTATTGGACAACAACAGCATACAAGTTTCACTGGAACAAGCTGATAGCTCATTTCTGGAGGGTCTAACCACTCCACCTGCGTGGATAGTACCAAAAGAGTCAGTCCAAAAGAGTGATTTTAGCCAACATCCTATAGGCTCGGGACCATTCAAATGCGCATCTTCAACAGGCGCAGAAGGTGAGATTATTCACCTCGAAGCTTATGAGGAATATTTACTGGGTCGTCCTTATCTGGATGGCATAGTGTTTATACTCGCTCCTGATTTTGATACTGCCCTTTTACTATTCGAGACAGATGAACTGGATTGTCTGGAGATCCCCGGTATAGAGTTCGACGGCAGGTTCAGAAATGATCCTGAGTGGTCATCTCAGTTATCTAGCATAGCAAATAATCAGCTTGTTTATATTCAGGTAAATAGAAAAGCATTTCCAGTGAAAACAAAGCTAGTTGATGTATTGAAATATGGGATTGACGTTAAATCAATACTCGAAATGCTATACAATCAGGGAAAATCAATAACAAGTGATTACCAACCAGAAAAGGCAAAAAAACTGAATGTAGAGTTTCAAGGCAAGCCTATAAAACTCATCTTTTTGGACTCAGACTATGATGCTGTAAAGATCGCAGATCGGATCGCTTTTGATCTAATGGAGATTGGAGTAAGAATAAGCGTTAACCCAATTAATCGTCAAGACTTCCAGAAAGCGATTAATGACAAATTATTCTCCCTAGCATTGCAAATTACCCCACAATCATCCAAAGATACCAAAATACTAGATACCGATCCCTACGTTCCGCTTTTCTATAAGAATATGAATATGCTTCAAAAACCAGAATTACAAGATTTATCAGATTCAACCCAAAACGGAATCCTTCAGTTTGACAATATGTATCTCCTTCACTTGAAATAATATTGTTTTGACAATGTAGTATAATCATTATCGTGTATTATGCGCTAAAAATTTGGTTTGTATTTAATGTACATAATGACTATAATATAATTAAAGACAAACTCGAATTGACATAAAAATCTAAACAAGCTGAGAATGTTCTATGAAACTACGAACGAGAATTGTACTTGTATATGGCACAATCTTCCTTTTTCTGATGGGGTCAGTCATTGTCGCAGCTAGTTTCCTCATCAACAATAGCTTCAGTAAAGTGTATTATCAAGATGTCGAGAACCTGCGAAACGTGATTGATAATGAATATAAATTGCTTGGTGATCGTGCAAATAACGAAGTATCAAGGACTGTGAAGTCATATAGTGCTGAGATCGTACATGCGCTTAATGCGGTTGAAACGGTTAGGGATACATGGCGACAGATAGGCGGCGGTACAAGCATGGATATTCTTGAGCTTGGAAATGCTGATGGAATGATAGTCGCAAGCGCACATGATCCTGCACGTTTTGGAGTCAATGACAAAGAAGCACTAAAACTCGCTAAAAGTAGAATTAAGGAACCAATACTGCGTATACGTGCCAATAATAGGCTTACTGTGGAATATGTATCACCAATACCGACTAAAGGTAAAGTCCTTGCATTTGTTGTTGGTGGATATTTCCTGAAAGATCAGCTTAAACTTGATGGCGCCGGGGCTGATTATATATTTCTAATACAAAATAACGTTATCAGCATTATTCATGGCAAAGGCGTCTCGGTTGACGGATTAAAAGATGATTTACTAAAAATTGCACAGATTCACAATGAATCTAATCCTTCAAAGCAAGAAGTTAAACGTTCTACAGTATCAAAGGTCAGTACCAAATCACAACAACAAAATATTGTACAGAAATCACCGAGTAAACCTGATCAACAAGAAACCGATCTGCCAAAGATTCAAATAGGAAACAAAAAATATACTGCTGGCGTGATACCACTGATATCACATAAAAATATACAGCTTGGGGCGATCATAGCAACATTTTCTGATACTCAGTCAAAACGCATCCAGATGGCGCTTATCCGTTCGCTTTTTGGCGTGGCGATTGCCGGTATAATCGCGGCTTACGTTGCTGGATACTTCATATCCAAAAGTGTCACCAGACCCATACAGGATTTGGTTGATGGAGTCGGTGTCATTGCAAGCGGGAATCTGGAGCATAAGATCGAGACGGATGCACAGGGCGAAGTTAAGTTTCTGGTTGATTCTGTCAATGACATGACAGTGTCTCTGAAGGAAAATCGTGAAAGAGCAATCTCTGCTGAACGTATCGCCGCATGGCAGGACGTTGCACGAACAATGGCTCACGAAATAAAGAATCCACTATGGCCAATACAAAGCTCTATAAGAAGCCTTAGACGTGCATATCAGTCAAACAGAGAAGATTTTGAAAGTATATTTGATGAATGTACAGAAACGATAGCTGAAGAAGTAGAAAGCCTTAGAAGAATCGTTGATGAGTTCAGTCAGTTCGCTCGTATGCCAAAACCCAAACTAGAAGAATGTGACCTTAACGAAGTTATGAAAGATACTCTGACACTTTATAAAGCGAGTACCGAAAAGGTTGAAATAATTACTGACTTAGCACAGAACATTCCAAAAATACAAGGGGACAAAGAGCAACTTTCAAGGGCATTTATAAATATCATTACGAATGCTGTTCAAGCCATGCCCGATGGTGGTAAACTCAATATTTCTACTTCGTTAAGCGATCAATCAGATTTCGTAAAGGCGATCTTTACGGATACGGGCATCGGTATGCCGCCAGAAATTCAGGAGAAAATCTTCCAACCGTATTTTACGACAAAGGAAAGTGGAACGGGTCTTGGGATGGCTGTCGTCCATAGAGTGATCACTGATCATAACGGTACTATTGAAGTTGAAAGTAAAGAAAACGTGGGAACAAAGTTTATTATTTCTCTACCGATAGCGTAAGTTTGGAATTACACATGAATACTATTCTACTTGTTGATGATGAAAAAAACATATTGAAATCTATCTCACTTGAGCTAAAGATGGAAGGGTACAATGTCTTAACTGCAAATAGCGGGTCCGAAGGATTGCAAGTTATTATTGCAAATAATGACGTTGACCTTGTTATGCTTGACGTGCTTATGCCGTGGATGGATGGAATAGAGACACTGAGGAAGATAAAGGATTTAAGACCAGACCTTCCTGTCATCATGATGTCTGCTCAGGCAACTATTGAGAAGGCTGTTAATGCGACCAAACTCGGTGCTTATGATTTTATCGAAAAGGGCAGAGAAGGAACTGACCTTGAGCCAGTCCTCGTAAAAATAAGGAACGGATTGGCATTCTCAAAGCTTCAAGTGGAAAATACTGATCTACGTGAAAAACTTGGAGAAAAATATAACATCATAGGTTCCAGTCTTGCAATGCAGGAACTCCTTGCTCAGATTCTAAAAGCGGGTCCCAGTGATGGGAGGGCACTTATATACGGTGAGAATGGCACCGGAAAAGAGTTAGTAGCACATGCAATACACCAGAACAGCCCTCGCTGGAATATGTCATTCATCAAAGTCAACTGCGCCGCTATTCCAGAGGAACTTATCGAAAGTGAATTATTCGGACATGAAAAAGGCTCTTTCACCGGGGCAATAAGTCAGCTTATTGGAAAATTCGAGTTGGCTGATGGAGGGGCAATATTTTTAGACGAGATAGGCGACATGAGCCAAAAAACGCAGGCTAAAGTTCTTCGTGTCCTTCAGGATGGTGAGATTCAACGAGTCGGTAGCCAAAAAGTGACCAAAGTTGATGTGAGAGTAATCGCCGCCACAAATAAGGATTTGCAAGATGAAATACAGGAAGGCAACTTCCGTGAAGACTTATACTATCGCCTAAACGTGATCCCAATATATGTTCCACCATTACGTGAACACAGGGAAGATATACCTGAGCTTGTTACTTATTTTGTAAGTGAGTTCTGCAAAGAATCGGGCAGAAAACCCAAACGCTTCTCATCCGATGCCATAGAATCACTGATGAAACACAATTGGCCCGGAAACGTAAGGCAACTGAAGAACGTGATAGAGCGAATGTTAATCATGATTGACCATGATGAAGTTGTAGAAGTTGACGTGAACTGGGCTTTAGAGCAAAATAAACCTGAAAGGCCAAAGATCGTCCAAGATACAGGATTGAAAGATATGGTCAGCCAATCAGAAAAAGAACTCATCATATCTACTCTAAAAGCGAATAGCTGGAACGTAAGCCTAGCGGCACAGCAATTGAATCTTGAACGCAGCCATCTTTATAAAAAAATGAATAGGCACGGAATACGCAGACCACAAGATTAAATTAGAAAGGGGTGATCATTAGAGATAAAATCCTTTATTTTAGGGTTTCTAAAGTAGTTTCTGGTTATTTGTTATTAATAAGGGAGAAAGGTACTATCATGAAACTCACAAAATCGTTCTTAATTATGCTTTCTTTGATTGTTACTTTAGGTTTATTTTTAATAGGTAGCTCTAATGTCTATGCGAAAGTATTATGGATGGACACATTTGATGATGCCAAGCTTGATGCTAAGTATATATTTAAGAGCAATCCTGGAAAATGGATAGAGAAGGATGGAGTTGTAAGCCAAACTAATCCCGCTCCTGCAGATACCTGCTACCTTCTTTACCTGGGAGGGTTTGCTGAACCACATGCAGTAATTGTGAAAGTCCGTATTGATGATTGGGGAGACGCGGATCTTTCCAGAGCAGGTATAGGAGTTCGTTTAACAGAGGGTGGTCAAGGATATGCCTTTTTGATCCATGATAATCTGGGCAATATGGAATTTCTTAATGATGCTCTAGCATGGGCAAATAATGATACACCTCCGCCTTTTGGCAAGGTTGAAATAGGTAAATGGTATTGGATGAAGGCTGAGATTAGCGATAATGGATTTAAAGGCAAAATCTGGCCCGAAGCGGAAACGGAACCTACCAAATGGTTGCTGGATAGTAAATTTACTTTTGGTGCTGTCAGAGTCGTTAACGGTAACGTTGGATTGAATGGCGGTTCCAATACAGGTGCAGGCAAAACCCTCGTTTCTTATGATAATTGGGGCATCAGTGACAAGACAGATGAAGCTACGCCAAAAATGTTCGCAGCGCCGGTGGGATCTTCGGGTAAGCTTTCTAATACGTGGGGCGGTATAAAGTTAAGTTATTAGAGATTAGTCATCAGTTAATGAAACACGGAGACTCGGAGAAAAAGATGAAGGTAGAAGGATGATGGATGAAAAAAAGAAACGAGTATTACAGTTTCATCCTTCATCACTCATCCTTCATACTTTATAAGTTCTCTCCGTGCCTCTGTGTTTAACTTCTTTTTATCGCTATAAGTGAAAAACTCGTATCATTATTCCAAAGATCGTATATTCGCAGCCGGTACGTTATTTTCAGCAAGAATGGATTTTATCTCGTCAGCCATTGGCAGATCGAATCGGATGGATATTCCGCAGTTGGTACTAATGTGACGGGGAACTGGGATCAGCTTTATCTTGATCCCCGCCTGAATCAATACTTTCTCTGCCTTAATAGCCGCTTGTGTGGTATCGAAAAGGACTACCCCGTAATTTGACTTAGATTCCATAATACTACGACTTTTTCAGTTATCTATAATAAAACCACAGAGGCACGGAGAGAGAAATTAAAAAATGAGTGATGAAAAACAAATAGAAGATTCTAAAATTTCAAGATTAATGATGTCCATAATCCTCTAATTTTTCTAATCTTTTTCTCTCCGTGTCTCCGTGCCTCTGTGGTTTTTTGTATCTTACTTTATTAAGTGAAAAACTCATAAATTAACGACTCTGCCAGCCCGAAGCATTGTCTCTGCAATAGTGTAAGCGTTGGATATTTCACCGACCGCTACACTATCCGTCAATCCAAAGTAATTCAAGCACGTACCACAGACTAAAATTTCTATACCACTATCAACCAATTCTTTAAGGTCTTCAACAACAGGCGAACCCGTAACTGCCAGCTTTACACCATTATTCATGAAGACGATAGTATTGGGTTGAGGTTTTACTTCAAGGAGTGTGTGCATGATGGCACGCATCAGGATTCCACCGAGTTCATCGCTTCCCCGGCCAACAGTATCCGAAGTAATTACAAGAACGATATTACCCTTAACAGATTCACAGGATTCAAACTCATCTTCTTTGATAGTTTCCTGAATAGCTTGCGCTGTTCCTTGTTCTATGTGGACATAAGTTCCATCGTCTTTTTCTTCGATCTGAGCTTGAAATCCAAGCTTAACAGCAAGCCTTGAGACGTTCTCCCTTGCCGCTTTATTATCAACTATTACAGTAAGAGACTTAACCGATTGAAGCGATTTTCTTGTCTCTATAACAGGCTTTGGACACGCCCAACCTCTAGCATCTAATATTTTATCCATAAAAACTCACCCTACAATTATCTAGGTTTAGTCCAAATATCCAATACTTTCTGACTCTGAATTTCTGAAGTAACAAGGGAGATAATAATGCTGGCATCAACGCAGATCATTAATTTCTGAATCTCGTTCTTCCCTCATATCTCGAATTTCTTCAGAAAAACATGGCATCTCACCATATTTATCTCTCAATTCTTTCTGAATTGACTGAAGCTGTTTTATACTCTCCAACCTTTGACGCCTTCGTATCTCACGTTTTGTGGCTTCAACAATAAATTCGGAGCGATTACCTGATGGAACAATCCGCTTAACTTCTTCCCATGATTCTTTTGGAAAAACTAGAGTAACTCGTACTGTATTATTCATACATACCTCCCGTTAATACTTAATATGCATATATAATTTTAGCACTACTATCAGGTTTTGTCAAATTCGTCTATCCTAAGCGATTAGGAGATCGCATGAATCTTATATCCAGTCCCAAGCGAGTCCCCTTGAAAAAGGGGATGGGACTAAAGCTCGTTGGTTTTACGATTCGAGGATCGTAAAACTTAACAACCAGCGAAGGCTAACTCCCATAACCCGGCAAATTCCAAGAAGGGGTATACGTTCAAGAAGCAATTTCCTAATCTGCTCCTTTTCTTCCACAAATATGAGCTTCTTGTTGGGATTCTCTACGAACTGACGTCTACACTTTTTGCAGTAATAATTTTTCAGGTTTTCAGAGCTTAATTCCATCTGATTGCACTCCTTTGTGGTCAATGACATTTTTCTAAAGATGCTTATTGATTTAACCACAAAGTTATAATACAATATAAACAAAGTAATATCAAGGTTTGTTGGAAAACAACAGGTTATTTTTATTTTCAATAATGTCTATTCACAATTTTGTACAATATGTTACCAAATTATATCATGGTAAACGTTATATTACTTCCGAACTCATAGCGAGTAAGATTTAAGAACTATTGAAAGTAACACGAAAATTGATCATGGCATAAGCCAAATGCCGAAAACCACAAAACACTGAAATGCAAAGGAGCAGGAAATATGTTTTCTTCAACAGATCACTTCTGTTATCATCAACCGTCTGGAGTTCCATACATTGACTCACAGTTCAATAATAAGGCGTTCGGTTTTACGGATGGGACTATCTTCCTATCCGAAGACAACGGACATAACTGGACTTACAGCATAGCGTTTCCTGACGCCAAAAATATAACGTTCAGCTACATTCTGAAAAACGGGAACATTCTCTTCGGCACCGGCTCAAAACTATACCTCAGCACAGACAACCTGAAGACGTACGAACAAATTACGTTGAAAAACGCTGATGGTTCAGATTACATCCCGCATACACCGCAAAACTCGGACTGCCCGGGCTGGTACTTCCATACGCTTACAGGTATTAGCTCGTGGGACATAAACGGCGTGGAAATGCTTGTATGGGGGAATTACTGCAACGTCCTCGGAGGAGCGGCTCCAGTCAACATTTACTATTCAACCGACAACGGACACACCGTAAAGATTGCGTATACCTTCGGTCAAAATCCTTATGGTCGTGACGACGGATCAGCGGGTGGCGGTGCAACAGGCACATTGCTTGGCAATCCAGACAACTCGGTTTTCTGCCGACACATTCACACAGTAGCGTATAATCCTGCCGAAGATGCCTTCTATGCCTGCACCGGCGACTTCGATAGGGATTGGTATGAGTGCCACTGGATTAGAGGCACCTATGACGCCAAAAACGACCAGTGGGATTGGAAGGTCATTGTGTCAAACAAGATGAATACACGCTATAAATCAGGCGGAATCAACTTTGTTGACGGGCAACTTTACTGGATCAGCGATGCGAATGGTCCCGAACCACATGATCGAGGGATTTTTCGGTGTGACCCCGCTGATATAGCCAATCCCGATGCTCATACGATGCTGTTTAACCCGGGGGTCGAATCCGGGAACATGATTATTCAGGATAACGTGATTCTGGCATCGCATTGCGCCCCTGCATCGCCACTCGACACGGGAATTATCGTTTCCCTTGATTTGGGTCAGACATGGGCGCAATATGATCTCAAGGAGTTTGGTAAACGATCACCATGCCGTTTCCATGAGAAGAATAGTGAAGGCTGGTTCAGGGTGGACTTGAGATCGGGATGGGTTACGTATGCTGAGACGTTGTTCATAAAGCCAAAGGAAGTGTAGGTTCCTGGTCTGCAATTAATAATTTTGACTTTCTCATTGGGAAAAATATTGAAAACAACTTAGGAGGTAAAACAATGGCTATTAAATTGTGCGCAGAGGCGGATGCTTTTCGCCATGATGAAAAAGATTTTACTTATGCTGTTGAAATGACCAAAAAGCTTGGTTTCAAATACATTGAGCCAGAGGTAATGACCGGCAGATGCTTGCTCAATGTGTATGAATATTGCAACATTACCAGCCTGGAAGATGACCCAATGGAGATGCGCAAGCTAATTGAAGGGGCCGGGTTGAAGGTTCCTTGTTTGAGTGCACATTCCAATCTGTTAAATACTGAATATGGCGTTGATTACTTGAAGAAAGCTATCCGATTCGCTTATATTCTTGGATCACCCCTTGTCAATACTGCTGAAGGACCAAAAGCTGGTTGGATGACTGATGATGATTCTTTTCGTATAATGAAATACAATCTTAAAACCACCCTCCAAATGGCGGAAAACTACGGTATTACATTAACGATTGAACCTCATGGAATTTATACTACCAATGCTGAAGGACTTCTGAAAATTATGGACCTGAGCGATTCCAAGAATCTGGCGATCAATTTTGATACCGGTAATGTTACGATTGCAGGTAATGACGCGCTGGAGACCCTAAAAAATGTTATTCACAGAGTGGTTCATGTTCATTTGAAGGATGTCAGAAAACCTAGAACAGCAACTGGGGAGACTGGCGTTACTGCCGGAATGGCGATCGGTGACGGTGATGTGGATATCAAAGGTTGTATTGATCTGTTAAAAAAGCATAAATATGATGGATTCCTGTCTATAGAGTGCTCAGGCGTTGAAGCACTTAAGAAAAGTGCTGAATATCTTAAACCCTTGATCGCATAATACAACAAAAAAAGTAAAGAGCGTAGAGTATATGATGACTTTACGCTCTTTGTGACTCTACTTGCAAAATGAAAAAATATGGAGAGTTTGCCACCAAATTGTATAAAAGGGGGTTTGATATGAATATCTCGTTTTCCAACCTATCTATTTTTTCAATTATCAGTACGTTGTTTACCTGTAGTCCATCTGAAAGCTCTGAAGTATCAAATGAAAATGATATTTTCATAGGATGGGCAGAAAAGAGCATAACACCAACAAGACCTGTTATATTGACAGGTCAATTCCATGCGCGGATTTCTAAAAACGTAAATGATCCGATAACGTCAACAGCCCTGGCAATTGAATCGGGAAACGATCAAGCCATTATGGTCTCATGCGATCTGGTTGGAATAAAAGAAGGAATGCAGGATAAGTTGCGTGAGATTGTAAAACCTAAATTATCCGGGTTTGATGCCGGGAAATTATTTCTTAATGCCACTCATACGCATACTGCACCGGAAACGATAGAAGGTAATTATCCAACACAAGATAAAGAGGTTATGACGCCAACAGAATATACTGATTTCTTTCTAAGTTGCCTTTCTGATGTGGTTGTTGAGGCATGGGAAAACCGTAAGCCTTGCGGTGTTAGCTGGGCTTTTGGTCATGCGGTAGTAGGGCATAACAGAAGGGCAGTCTATTTCAATGGCTCCTCGCAAATGTATGGCTCAACGAATAAAGATGACTTTGAAAGTATAGAAGGCTATGAAGATCATAGTTTGGATATGCTCTTTTTCTGGGATCAGGAGCAAAAGCCAATCGGAATAGTTATCAACATAGCCTGTCCTTCTCAGGTGACTGAAGGAGCGTCTTATGTATCAGCAGACTTCTGGCACGAAGTAAGGACAGAGCTAAGAAAAAGATATTCAGATAGTCTTTTTATATTGCCACAGTGCAGTGCCGCTGGTGACCAATCTCCACATTTCCTGCTCTATAGTCGGGCAGAGGAAAACATGCGAAAGCGAAATGGTGTATCAGAGCGGGAAGAGATTGCTATCAGGATCGCAAACGCTGTTGATTATGTGTTTCCACTGGCAAAGAATGACATAAAAACAAATGTGCCATTTAAACATATTGTTCAAGACGTCAGCCTTCCAATAAGAAAAGTAACGGAAAAAGAATTGGAAGTTGCGAAGCAGGAATATGATACACTATCTAAAAAACAGCCATTTAACAAAAGCTCTTCCGAATATGTTCTTATGAAGAGAAATAAAAGTCTGATAGACAGATATGAACAACAGACAAATAAACCGTTTCATCAGATGGAGCTTCATGTCATAAGACTTGGGGATGTTGCTATTGCTACTAATCCATTTGAGTTGTTTCTTGATTATGGAATACGCATAAAAGCACGGAGTAAGGCTTTACAGACATTTGTTGTTCAATTAGCGTGTTCTTATAATGGATATTTGCCAAGTGTTAAAGCTGTATCAGGAGGAGGTTACGGCGGGGAAGCCGCAAGCAATCGAGTGGGTCCTGAAGGTGGACAAGAACTGGTTAATCAAACTGTTAAGCTAATCAATGAGATGTGGAGTGATGAAAAAAGTAAGGAAAATAAAACATGAGAATAGGATGTTCCATATACTCATATCGTTATTCATAATTCACATAGAGAGGTAAAAAATGAAAATATCAATGATGTCCTATACTATGGCAAGGGGAGAATGGGGAAAAAATCATGATGTAGAAGAACTCTGTAAATTTACTAAAGAACTTGATCTGGAAGGAATTGACTGGGTAACGACTTATGGGGTTGACCCTAAAGAAATTCGTCGTATTAGTGATGACTACGGTCTAAAAACTGTCTGCTACACGTTCTTTGCGGATATTAACTTCCCTGACAAAAAAGACCGTCAGTCTGGAATTGATAAAATTAAGGAAGGGATTGAGATTGCTTCAATTCTGGGTACCGATAAGATCATGCTACCCATCGGTGGCAAAGATGATCTTTCCAGAGAACAAAGCAGGAAAAATGTTGTCGCCGGTCTCAAAGATGCTGTGGAAATTGGAAGAGAATATGGAGTTACTATCACAGTGGAGCACTTCACTGATAAGAGAGGACCTTTCATCACTTCAGCGGATATGAATGAAGCCATAAGGGAAGTTCCAGCCTTGAGAATAACTTATGATAACGGAAATGTTCTTGTCGGTGGAGAGAATCCTATCGCCGGTTTTGTGAATTCAGGAGAAGCTATTGTTCATGCCCATTTTAAGGACTGGTCACTATCTACCGATGGGAACGGCTTGAAAGGTTTTGATGGTAAAACATATATCGGAGCATTAGTAGGTGAGGGACTTATTGATCATAAAGGCGTTGTGGAGGCAATGAAGAAATTTAACTACACGGGATATATCAACTTCGAATATGAAGGAAGCAAGTATGAGTCAAGAGATGCAACGATTAAAGGTGTAAAATATCTCAGAGATATTATCTTCCCAGAAAGATAATGAAGTTTAAATAAATGCACTTATAGCCCAGCTTTGAAAGCTGGCAATTAAGTAGTTCAGCATCAAAACTAAGCTATAAGCTTGAGCTACTTTCAAATCTAACATTTTCAAGCTAAAGGAGTTTGATCATGAAAAAATACCGTGTAGCAATTGTTGGACTTGGACGAATGGCAAGTACGATTGATGATGAGGTCAAAGATTCGCTTTCTGACTGGGTGCCTTACTCCATCGCATCGTCATGTCAGGTGATTGAGTCTGCCGAACTCATAGCAGGCGCAGATATATTGCCTGAGAAACGTGAGGCATTTAAACAACGATGGGGAGTAAAAGCACTTTACGAAGACTACCTTGAAATGATTGACAAAGAAAAACCTGATCTCGTAGCAATCTGTACCCGTGGGGAACTTCATGCCGAGATGGGAACTCGTGTCGCAGAGGCTGGCGTACCGATGATTTATCTGGAAAAAGCTATCGCTTGCTCAATGCGAGAGGCGGATATGCTCTTAAAGGCTTGCAAGGAACACAAGACTCTCCTGAATACAGGCGTACTAAGACGATTCAACCGCCAATATCTCAAAGCCCGACAGCTTATCGAAAGCGGTGAAATCGGTCAAGTGAGAGCGATTGCACATTACGGTGCAACGAATCTTTTACATGGACACATACATTCCGTTGACACAATAATGTATCTTCTTGGCGATCCAATGGCAAAAAGCGTCTGGGGTGAGTTGTTGCCAAGAAATACCAAAATCGAAAATAATAGACTCGATAATGACCCTTCATCCATCTACCAGATTGAGTTTGACGGAGGTGTAGAGGCATACACAATAAATGCCGGTAATTGGGATTTTGAGGTATGGGGTACTGCGGGATCAATCAGGGCAACAGATAACGGCATAGGATGGTTCATTCGGAAGCCAAATCCTGATAAGAAAAACACTATCATGGATATACCATTCCCTGAATGTGAGGGATCAAGTGCTACTGTCGCATGTCTTGAGGACTTGATCAACGCCCACGAAGAAGGTCGCCAGACGATTGGGAACATCGAGGTTACGCATCATACAACAGAGATATGCCTTGCAATTGCCGAAAGCCACATTCAAGGCAAGCGTGTTGATGTTCCCATAAGTAATCGTGACCTTTACATCTGGCATGTGTAATAGTGATCGGTGATCAGTTTATGAGTTTTTCACTTATAGAAATAAAAAGAAGTTAAACACGGAGACACAGAAAAAGTAGGTTGGATTGAGGAACGAAATCCAACTTTCAGGAATTAAACACAAAGACACAAAGGTCACTAAGAACACAAAGAAATCAAGTGTTGATAGATGAGAGTTCAACTTTTTACTCTCAACCCTCATCACTCATCACCCATTTTGAGAGGATAGAGAATGACGTCAAAGGAAAGAATGTTGACTGCACTCTCAGGCGGTAAACCTGATATTGTACCCGTTGCGCCATACTTTTGGGGAGCAGAATATAGATGGAAAGTCGTTGGAGTTGAAATCTGGGAATTGATATATGGAGACAGGGAAATGTCTTTCATCGGCAATGACAGGTTACAGAAAAGACATCCCTGTGACTGGATAAACGTTCATGGATTCGGCAGTGGATGGCTTACAGATAAAACTGTTGAGAAGAAAGATAACCGTGTGTTTATAACAGACAAAGACGGAACAAAATACGAGTATCTGATGGACGGTCATCAGCTTGTCCGTGTTGACTCAAGGCATGATCAAACACCAAATACTGGTATAGTTGATCGCAATATAAAGACGAAAGCAGACGTTGATAAGCTTTGGTGCAATCCAAGACGACCTAGAGAAAAAACAAAGATCGAGATAGCAAAAGATGATTGGCAAAAGCGATTGATTGATAAATACGGTGATACTGTGCTTATGACCGCTGGAGGTATTTCTCCATTCGTTCAGGCATGTTACACGCTAGGGTTTGAAACGTCCCTGATCATGATGAAGGAGAATCCTGATGTATTTATATACATGATGGACAGATTTTTCGAGGACAGCTTACCGCATTACGAATGGGTATCTGCCTGTGGATACGACGCTATCCTTATAGCCGAAAGCTGGGCGTCTGTTGACATAATATCTCCACAACAATACAACGATTTTGCGTTCCCATACCAAAAGAAAGCAATTGATTCCGCTAAGAGTCAGGGATTGAAGGCTATTTTATATTCAACAGGCTATCTCATGCCTATACTGCCGAAAATGTGCGAACTTGGCGCAGATGCACTAACAATAGAAGAAGGCAGAAAAGGCGAACCGATGGACATTGGCAAGGTCAGAGAGATCGTTGGGCCAAAGCAGTGTATTTTCGGAAACTTTGACGCTGAGAACGTCCTGCTGAAAGGCACAAAAGAGGATATTGAGCGTGAAGTTAAGCGTCAGATTGATTCTGCCGGGCGTGATGGTGCATTTGTTATGTGTACGGGTAGCCCGATATGTGATGACACTAAACCTGAGAACGTGGAACTGTTTATTCAATACACACGGAAATATGGTGTATATTCAGTATGAAGGAAGGATAAAATGAGCGAAACTTTAGAAAAGCGAGAACTCGTTTATGGTCAATACCAAAAAGATTGGATTGGCTATCGCCCGGAAATTAGATTGTTCGATTGTACTATACGTGATGGTGGTCTTATGAATGATCACCTGTTTGATGATGATACTGTAAAAGCGGTATATCAAGCCTGCGTCAGGGCAGGGATTGATTATATGGAGCTAGGATATAAGGCGTCTAAGAAAATATTTGCTACCCAACAATTCGGATCATGGAAATTTTGTGATGAAGATAATATTCGTCGGATAGTTGGCGATAATGAGGGGAACTTAAAGCTCTCTGTGATGGCAGATGCAGAACGAACGGATTATCATGAGGATATTTTGCCTAAAGAGGATAGTGTTCTGGATATGATTCGTGTTGCCACATACATCCATCAAATTCCTACTGCTATTGATATGATCAAGGATGCTACTGACAAAGGCTATGAGACTACTTGTAATATAATGGCTATATCAACAGTTCAAGAAGGTCAACTTAAAAGTGCGTTAGACGCATTAATAAAATCTCCAGTTGGAACTATTTACGTTGTGGATAGCTTTGGGTCACTTTACAGCGAACAGATCAGAGATTATACACTGATGTTTCTTCAGTATGCTAAATCGGCAGGTAAAGAAGTGGGGATTCATACTCATAATAATCAGCAATTGGCTTATGCAAACACTATTGAGGCACTTATTCACGGTGCAAATAGACTGGATGCAAGTCTGGCAGGTCTTGGCAGAGGAGCAGGTAACTGCCCAACTGAACTTCTGGTAGGTTTCCTTCATAACCCAAAATTTAGATTACGTCCCTTGCTTCAATGTATCAGAGATTATATTGAGCCAATGCGTGATAAACTGCGGTGGGGATTTGGTATTCCCTATATGATTACAGGTCTATTAAATCAGCATCCCAGAGAAGCGATGAAGTTCATGGAAGAGACGGATACAAAAGATATTGTCAGCTTCTTTGATTCGATACTTGAGGAAGAGTGAATTATCCCATGCCTTAGGATGTTGACGTTTTATAAGTGATAGTTTATAATCAAGGTTAGTATTAGGTATAGTTATCAGTTTCTTTATTCAAAAGGAGATGAATTTATGAGCGATCTGGCTAGTATTGATAAGACTCTCGAAGCCATAAAGGTTAATATCGGACAAGATGATAAATATTTTGATAGATTTTCTCACGAAATTCGTATCGCACAAAGACTGGTTGATACAAAACCCGAAAACAAATCTGCATGGGGACCACTCGTTGATAAGGCGCTGGAATACGTGGAATCAGAATCCCGTAATAAAGCAGATATGAAATCTGTTGTGGAAAATGCTGAAAAGTCATTGGCGCCCATTGGCGAAGCGCTGAAGGAATACATAATATACTGCGTTGGTCATGCTCATATTGACATGAACTGGATGTGGAATTGGCCTGAGACAGTCAGCGTTACAAACGACACTTTTTCAACCGTTGACAGATTATTGGACGAATTCCCTGATTTTTACTTCTCTCAAAGTCAGGCGTCAACGTATCTTGCGGCGAAGGAATACATGCCCGAAATTTACGATATGATAAAGCGCAGAGTTAAAGAAGGAAGATGGGAGATCACTGCAAATACGTGGGTCGAATGCGAAGAGAATATTGTATTGGGCGAGATCCTTTGCAGACATTTGCTTTATACAAAGCGATTCATGAGAGACGAGTTTGGCTTTACACTGGATACAGTCAAGCTTGATTGGGAGCCTGATCTTTTCGGTCATCCCCATTCGTTACCGGGTATACTCGCAAAAGCTGGCGTGAAGTTCTACTACTTCTGTCGTGGTGGTAAGGGACATAGACTTTTTTGGTGGGAAAGCCCTGATAAGTCGAGAGTTCTTGCTTTTGATGATGCGGTGCTTTGGTATAACGGTGAGATAACTCCAGACCTGACAAGGCTTATATTTGATTTCGAGAATGCAACCGGGCTGAAAGAATATTTATTTGTTTATGGCGTCGGAGATCACGGCGGTGGACCTACCAGACGAGATTTAACAACTGCCCTTGATATGAACTCGTGGTCAATATATCCAACAGTTAAGCTTAGTACGACCGCAGAATTCTTCTCTGCGATTGAACACAAACTGCCTGATAATCTGCCCGTAGTAAATGATGAGCTAAACTTCGTTTTTCCTGGCTGTTATACATCACAAAGCAACATCAAGCGAGCCAACAGATACGGCGAAAACAGGCTAATTGAAGCTGAAGCCATAGCCGTTATCGCTTCCCGTTTGCTTGGGATAAAATATCCTTACGACGACATTATGACCGGATGGCGGAACACTATGTTCAATCAATTCCACGACATACTCCCCGGCTCAGGCGTACATGCTACTTATGAGTACGCTCAAGGGTTGTTCCAAGAGACGCTTGCAAGAACCAGCATGATAAAGACGAGGAGTCTTAGAACGCTTGCTTCTAGGGTGGATACTACTGGTGTTGAGGATGTGCCGACTTGTAGTATGCCCGGTGGGAAAGTTGGTCCCGGTGTTGGCGCAGGCGCTGGCTATGAGAGCAATATGGGAACGATCTCCTCTCTCAGCGGTGGTGCTATATCAGCAGAACCATTCCTGATATACAATCCTAATTCATGGATAAGAAACGAACTTGCCATCGTCAGAGTTTGGGACAAGCATATTCAAGACGATCTTGTTAAAGTCGTTTCACTCTCTGGTGAGTCATGCCCCGGACAGGTGATTGATCGTGGCGGATTTTGGGGACACAACTTTGTCACCATTGCTTTCCCGGTAAAAGAACTACCTGCGACAGGATACAAAGTTTACACCATCACTCAAGCTGATTCGCCTGTCTTATCAGATGCCGGCGTCAAGGCAAGTATAAACGTGATGGAAAACGAATTCTTTAAGCTCGAAGTGGACGAAAAAGCAGGCGCTATCTCGTCTCTCGTGGATAAACGCACTGGTTGTGAATTGGTTCCCGAAGGAAGTAAAACTGGATTCTTGCAGTGGTTACTTGAAGAACCTCACGGAATGACCGCATGGGAGATCGGTAAGATAATAAATCAGAAAGATATTACCGAAGCCACAAAAGTTGAGATGGTTCAAAAGGGACCAAACGTTGGAACTATAAGGGTTCATCATAAACTTAATGACTCCCGTTTTGTGATGGATATTTCACTTAAAGCAGGTGTGCCAAGAGTAGATTTCAGCCTTAATATCACTTGGGTTGAGCGTGGTACTCACGAAGTTGGCGTACCTATGCTGAAAGCTGTGTTCCCTGTGGCAGTCAAGTCGGATAAAGCAAGGTTTGAAATACCATGCGGATCCATCGAAAGACCAACTGATGGCAATGAAGTTCCAGCTTTGAAATGGGTTGACCTAACAGGCAAACGAATGGATGGCAAAGGTTCTGCGGGTATTACGTTGTTGAATGAAAGTAAATATGGGCATAACGTCAGCGAAAGTGAGATCAAACTTACACTTCTCCGCAGTAGCTACGATCCGGACCCATTCCCTGAGATTGGATTGCATGAGATAAAGTTCTCACTTGTTCCGCATGATGCTGACTGGAAACCATCTGATGCTTCGAGAGCAGGGTACGAGTTCAACCACAATATCGAGGTTGTTGCAACTGATGTACATAATGGTGATTTACCCAAAGAAATGGCGTTTATCTCTGTTGAACCAAAGAACGTCATGCTTTCGGGCATCAAAAAGGCAGAAGATACAGACGAGATTGTGATAAGGCTCTATGAGATTGACGGAAAGGACACTGAGGCTGTTGTTTTGCTTGATTCATCGCTAATCAAGCAAAACATGGTCGCAATGCAGACCGACATCCTCGAAAGACCGATCCCAAATAATACAGCAAGGCTGGAGAAGAACACCATGAAAGTAAAAGTTCCAGCGTTCAGCCTTGTTACAGTAAAGGTTAGTTAGTAATACGAGTTTTTCATTGTATAGGAAATTATATTTTTAGCTCATATAGGTTTTAAGGTGAAACTGGTTTATAGAACCTTTCTATGATTGGATTTATATAGGCATTTCATCTTAAAACCTATACGAGCCAATAACAAAAGGAGTAGTGATATATGAACTACACGAAGACCGAACAGCATTTGATTGAAGCGATGGAAAACATGATGATCGTTGACGCACATGAGCATCTTCCACCTGAACACGTCAGAACAGGTTCAAAAGTGGACGTAATGACGCTATTCTGCCACTACACACGTACCGACCTGATAACGTCTGGTATGAATCCTGACGATTATAACAAGGTCATTGACTCAGAACAGCCACTTGATGAGCGATGGAAGATGTTTAAGCCATATTTTGAGCATATACGATATGCGTCCTACACACGTCCAGCGCTGATGGCTGTAAAGGAATTCTATGGCTTTGACGATATCAATGACAGTAATTATCGTGCAATTTCTGAGCGTATGCAGGCAGATAATACGCCCGGCATATATCACAGAATACTAAGAGATAAGTGTAAGATAAAGGTTGCGCTGACTCAGGCAGGACGAACAGATTATGATGACGATCTGTTAGCACCGCTAATGCCGATTGACGTCTATGGATTTATCCGGAATGCTGATGATGCTAAAAACAAAGCCAGCAATTTTGGTATGGAAGCGAAAACCCTTGACGATTACCTCGCAGTCGTGAGAAAAGGTATTGAGAAATGGAAGTCTGAGCGAGTTGTCGGGATAAAGATGATGTCACGACCTAACATTGTTCCATCACGAAAGACAGCAGAAGAGATATTTGATAAAATCATAAAAGGCGAGAATCCCAACGTCTCTATCGGTCATGATGATCATTTGACTGATTTTCTATGGAATTATATTATGGACGTTGTTGGTGAGCTTGACATGGTGATGGCTGTCCATGCAGGCATGTGGGGAGATTTTCGCTATCTGGACTCAAAGCACAATATAACGATATTCCCAAGACATCCAAACACGAGATTTGATCTATATCATCTAGGTATGCCGTCAGTCAGAGACACGATAGTTATCGGCAAAAATCATGCTAACGTATGGCTGAACCTCTGCTGGTGTCATATAATCTCACAACAGATGACATGCTCAGGACTTGACGAATGTATTGACATGGTTCCCATAAATAAGATAATAGGCTTTGGCGGTGATTACGGCAGACCTGTCGAGAAGGTCTATGGTCATCTAGCAATGGCACGTGAGGATATTGCGACTGTTCTTGGACGACGTGTTGACAGAGGACAGATGTGCGTTGACGAAGCAATAATCATAGCAAAAAAATGGCTATGGGACAATCCCAAGAATCTTTATAAATTAGTAATCAGTGAACAGTAATGAGTATTAGTAAAATGTTCACTGATTAGGGGTGAGACCTTAGTCAACTACCCTCGCATAAATGCGGAGGCTTGTAGCTATGCTCCACCTCAATTCCGACATTGACACAAGGTCAAGCGGCTTTGGCTTCATCACACGCCACGTACGGCATATTGACTGATGCCCTGTGGCATTTCTACCACAGTGATTGTGTTCTTATTTCAAAGAACAGTCGGTGTTGTTAAAACTGTTAGCTTCTTTACAGAAGTGCCTTACACCTATTACTAATTATAGCTTTTGTTAGATAAAAAGTCAACGTAAAAAGGAGAAGGGCAATTCCTCTCCCACATAATGAGCATTAAATAATTAATCGGGTAATAAAATTATCGGGGTTTTCTGGATTCCAGTTTTCACGGGAATGACATTTTGCGTGTGTTTGTCATTCCCGTGAAAACTGGAATCCATTCCTAGCTATTACCCGATTATTTATTTAACCTTCATAATGTGGGAGTATCCTTGCCGAAATAAGTATGAGCAAATATGAACGATTAGCGAGGATGTTAAAGATTATAACTCTTGTGAAAGCCAATTCAAAGTTAAGCCGTATTGAACTAGCCCGTCTTTGTGAAGTGGATTCTGTACGCACCATCCAAAGAGATATAAATAGCCTTGCATTAGCTGACATTCCTATTTATTGGTCTGGAGATGGTTATGAGATCATGCCCAACTTTTTTCTGCCATCCATGGCTTTGACCATTGATGAGGCGTTTTCACTGATATTGATCGCAAAAACCTACAGCGAAGGCGAAGGGCAGTTCCACAAAAACAGTATTGAATCTGCTATATCGAAAATATTAACGACTCTGCCTGAAAGGGCAAAGGAATTATTAGAGACCAGCTCAAGCAAAATTAATGTTGAAAGCAGGAAAACACCTGATACCGGAGGATTAATCGGAAAACTTTATCAGGCAATAATTGAAACAAAACAGATCCGTATGACATATTACTCGTATAGTAGTAATAAGGTCTCTGAACGAGTGATAGACCCTTATGTTCTGACGTTTCGTAGGCGATCATGGTATCTGATCGGATACTGCCATTCCAGACACAAGGTTCTGATGTTCCGAACAAATCGTATAAAGACGGTAAAATATACTGGCGAGTTATTCCAACCACCACAGAATTTCTCAGTAGATGACTACATGGGTAAAAGTTGGCAAGTGATGACTGGTAAAGAAACCAAAATCATTATTTGGTTTAGCGCTGATATTGCGCCACTTATCAAAGAAGTTGAATGGCATCCAACTCAGAAGATCATTGATCTATCAGATGATTCGATACTTTTCACTTCCACAGTCGCCGGAACAAAGGAGATTGAACTATGGGTATTGAGTTATGGTGAAAAGGCGGAGGTACTTTATCCAGAAAGCCTTAGAAACGAGATCACAAACATTGCTAAAAAGATGTATCAGCGTTATAGGGCAAAGGAAGTAAGTAATTCAGAAATACTAGAAAAGGTCAATGAGATTGTAGGATAATTGCATTTGTCCTTGAACATCGGAACCGATTTTGATAAATTCGCTAAGAATTGCGAATTTAATAACTTCCGCATTTGCCAGATACTGAAAACGGAGTAGCACAGCTTTAGCTTGCGTATTTGTTTATATTTTTAACGCAGGCTAAAGCCATGCTATTCCGTCAAGTAAGTAAGTTATTTAATCACGGATCATAAGACACAAAAAATAACGACTTGTGCTAATTGTTTTCGTAGCCCAAGCTTCTATAGATATTCATAAAAAGAATTTTAATCACGAATTTCACGAACAGGACGAATTACACGAATTTTTCTAGGAATTCTATCCGTGAAATTCGTTTATTCGTGATTATCTTGTTTTAAAAATCATTATCTTAGTAGATTCTCTCATGAAAGTCAAGGGAAAAGTGATGAGTGAATCTACACCATTAGTTGACAATACCAACTTAATATTAATTGTATAAATATGTATCAATTAGCTAACACATTCAAAACGAGAAGAATCAAAGGACGAATTTTGCCTGAATACTGCCCAGCACCATACTATGATCTTGCGTGCAGAAGCTACTATTGCCACTTTAGCCTTCTTGTCTTTACCAACCAATCGCTGGTAAAATGCTCGCAATGGATTGTTGCCTCTTATGCCACCCAAAGCACCCATATACAAAAGGTAACTGTTTAGTACCCTTCTCTAAAAGATGTGGCAAGAAACTTGCAACATAACCAGCGAACATATAAAAGTAATGTTTTCATACAAAAAGGAACAGAATCATGACAGACATAAGAGAACAAGAA
>Ga0247841_10003220_pt1 | contig 30774 bp, 39 predicted proteins | sample LaCruzMarch2015__2_FD_192410 | JGI IMG/M metagenome (GOLD analysis project Ga0247841, IMG submission 192410) | Freshwater microbial communities from meromictic Lake La Cruz, Castile-La Mancha, Spain - LaCruzMarch2015_18m | ecosystem: Environmental > Aquatic > Freshwater > Lake | place: Spain... | reverse complement strand
GATTGCTCAAGCAAGAAAAAAGAGGAAACAGAAATTTATATTGTAGAGGGTGAAAGTGCAGGAGGTTGTTTTGACGGGAATACAAAAGTTGCGTTAGCAGATGGAAGGAACATTTCATTTGTAGAATTAGTTGAAGAGTTTAAAAATGGAAAGGAAAATTTCTGTTATACAATTAGAAAAGATGGAAGCATTGGAATATCAAAAATTGAAAATCCTAGAGTTACAAAGAAAAATGCAGAGGTTATAAGGGTGGTATTGGATAATAATGAAGAAATTATTTGCACACCAAATCATAAATTTATGTTAAGAGATGAATCATACAAGGAAGCTAAAGATTTGACCAAAGATGATTCATTAATGCCCTTAAACAAAAGGATTTCTAAGATGGGTGGAAGAATAACAATCGAGGGATATGAAATGGTCTGGGATTTAAATAAAAACTGGATTTTTACACATCTATTATCTGATGAGTATAACCTTCAAAATAAAATTTACTCTATAGAGCAAGGTGAACATAAACATCATATTGATTTTAATAAGTTAAATAATAATCCTTCTAATTTAATAAGACTTCCAAAAGAGCAACATCTACTTATCCATAATGAAAATTTAGTAAAAACATTGCAGAGAGAAGATATTAAACAAAAAGCTAGAGAAGCACATCAAAATGTAGAATATAAAGAAAAAATTAAACAATGGGCAAACCAACCAGAGATAAAATTAGCATTATCCCAAAACGCAAAAAAACAATGGCAAAATGAAAATTATAAAATATTTATGAAAAGCAAATTCATTGAATTTTATAACTCTAATGAAGATTATAAAAATTCCAATAATTCAATGCTTAACGAATCTCAAAAAAAATATTGGGAAAATCCTGAAAATAGAGAAAAGGCATCAAAAAAAGTAAAAAAGTTTTTTGAAGAAAATCCAGATGCCAGAGAGTATTTATCTTCTTTGGCTAAAGAACAATGGACTGATGAATCTTTAATCGTTTGGAGAAGACAAAAAACTAAAGAGCAATGGACTCCAGAATTTAGGGAAAAAAGAAAAAATTCGTATAATAAAACATATTATGACAAGACCATAAAATTAATGAAAATTGTTCTTGAAAAAGAAGGAAATTTGAAAAATTTTGAAGAGGTAAGGGTAAAGAATAGGGATAATTCAATATTAAGTTTCAATACTTTTTGTTCAAGATTTTTTAATAATAATCCTGGTGTTATGTTAGAAGCTGTTAAGAATTTTAATCACAAGATTAAGTGTATTGAGTTCTTGAAAGAAACAAAAGATGTTTATGATTTGGAAGTAAAAGAAACTCATAATTTTGCTTTGGCTTCCGGGGTTTTTGTTCATAATAGTGCTAAGCAAGCAAGAAATAAAGAATATCAAGCAATTCTTCCATTGAAAGGAAAAATTTTGAATGTGGAAAAATCAAATCCTTCGAAAGCTCTTGAAAGTGAAGAAATTGCAAATTTAATTATTGCCATAGGAACCGGTGTTGGTGAGCAATTTGATGTGGAGAAAATAAGATATGGGAAGGTTATAATCATGACTGATGCAGATGTGGATGGGGACCATATAAAGACACTTTTATTGACCTTCTTTTATAGATTTATGCCCCAATTAATAGAAACGGGAAGAATTTATGTTGCTATGCCTCCTCTCTATAGAATAAGAAAAAATAAAGATTATTATGTTTATACGGATGAAGAATTAAAAAAAATTACAAGAGATATTGATTCCCCTAATGTAACTAGGTTCAAAGGATTGGGAGAAATGAGTTCTACTCAGTTGTGGGATACAACCATGGACCCAGAAAATAGAAAAATAAAAAAGATTTATATTGATGATGCTGTGGAAGCAGACAGAACATTTTCAATGCTGATGGGAAATGATGTTCAAGCAAGAAAAGAATTCATACAAGAAAATGCGCATGAAGCAGCTTTAGATATTTAAAATGACAAACAGAAATAATTTGGAACTTGAAGAAGAAGGAAAAAAAACTCTTGAAAGGTTAATGGAAATTATAGGACAAAAGACCCCTCAAGGTTTGTGCGATTCTTTGAGTGATTGCGATTACATAAGAAATAGTATAACTACTGGAGACATGACTATTCCAGAAGCTAATGGATATTTGATTATGATTTGTGAAAAGTATCCTAGAGCATGCAAATTAAATTTAGTTGATTTAAAATAATAAAAAAATAAAATGGCAAAAAAACCAAAAATACAAACACCTGAATGGGTTTTGAAAGGATATAATTCCGAAAAAGAATACTTAGGAAAAACTGGAAAGAAGAAACCAGCTTCAGGAAAAGTTTTCAAAATAAAAAAATGCCCTAAATGCAAAAGCAGTGATGTCTCTGTTTTTCTTGGGATAGCGGAAGGCAAAGGCAAAGGTGAATGGCAATGCAAGAAATGTAAATGGGTAGGAAAAACACCCTTTGAAGAAGAAGTTAGTGAAGATGAATTTTTAGAATATTTAGAATCTAAAGAGGAGAGTGAATAAAATGGTAGAAGAAGAAATTGAAAACATAGAAGGAGAAATGGAAATGTTTGAATTTGCATTATATTTAGATGAAATTGATGAATTTATAGAAAAGTTGCAAGAGTTAAAAAAAACAAAAGATAGTTTTGAATTTGATATAGACGAAGAGAATGCATTAAAAATAAATTATATGGAATAAAAATGACCCCAAACATAGACCCAGATAGAGAAGAAGAATCTACGAAAGGAGTAGTGAACTCAGAAGTTTCTAGTGAAATGAGGAAAGCATACTTGGATTATGCCATGAGTGTTATTGTTTCTAGAGCGATCCCAAGTATAGAAGATGGATTAAAACCTGTTCAGAGAAGAATTCTTTATTCCATGAGTCAAATGGGTTTAAAGCCAAATACCCAGACAAAAAAGGCTGCAAGAGTTGTTGGTGATGTTATAGGTAAGTTCCATCCTCATGGAGATGTTGCAGTTTATGATTCTCTTGTTAGAATGGCCCAGGATTTTTCCTTAAGATATCCTCTTGTTTTTGGTCAAGGTAATTTTGGTTCGGTAGATGGAGACCCTCCTGCTGCCATGAGATATACAGAATGTAAGTTAATGCCTATTTCTCAAGAATTAATAGAAGATCTTGAAAAAGAAACTGTAAAGTTTGTTCCTAATTATGATAGTTCAATGAAAGAACCAGAGTTGATGCCTGGAAAACTTCCTACTCTTTTATTAAATGGAGCTTCGGGTATTGCTGTTGGAATGGCTACAAATATTCCTCCTCATAATCTTACAGAAATTTGTGAAGCAATTATTGCTCATATTAAAAATCCAGAAATTTCAATAGAAGAAATTGCTCAGATTATAAAAGGCCCAGATTTTCCAACGGGAGGATTAGTTCAGGGAGATATGCTTGAGCTTTATAAAACTGGGAGAGGAAAATTATTAGTTAGAGGAAAAACAACTACTGAGAATTCAAAAAATAAGGAAGTAGTTATTATAACAGAAATTCCTTATATGGTAAATAAGTCAACTCTTTTAACACAGATAGCTGATCTGATTAAGGATAAAAAAATAAATGATGTTTCTGATTTAAGAGATGAATCTGCTAAAGGAAAAATTAGAATTGTTCTAGAATTAAAAAAAGGAGCAAGTTCTAAATTTGTAATAAATTCTTTGTATAAAAATACAAGTCTTCAGGATTCATTTCATGTAAATTTTTTGACTCTTGTGAGAAATCAACCAAAAATTCTAAACATAAAAGAAGTTTTGCAAGAGTATGTAAAATATAGAAAAATAATTATTACTAATAGGTCAAAGTTTGAACTTAAAAAAGCGCAGGAAAGACAAGAGATAGTTGAAGGACTTTTAATTGCTCTGAAGAATATTGATGAAATTATAACTCTTATTAAAAAATCTAAAAGTGCTGCTGAAGCTTCTGAAGTTTTGATGAATAAATTCAAATTTAGCAAAAGACAAGCACAGGCAATTTTGGAAACAAAGTTACAACAATTGACTTCTATGGAGCAAGAGAAATTAAAAAAAGAAGCAGAAGATTTGAAAAAAGAAATTGAAGAGCTTCAAAAGATATTGGGAGATATTAAAGAAGTACTCAAAATAATGTCTAGGGAAGTTACAGAGTTAAAAACTAAGTATGGTGATAATAGAAGAACTTCTGTTTTGCAGAGGATTTCCGAAATTTCTGAAAAAGATTTAATTCAGCAAAAAGAAGTTGTTGTTACAATTACTGACAGAGGATATTGCAAAAGAATGGATGTTAAAGAATATAGAGAGCAAAAAAGAGGCGGAAAGGGTGTTATTGGAAATAATCTTGCAACGGGGGATTTCGTAAAACAATTGATTTATTGTTCAACTCACGATTATCTAATGTTCTTCACTTCAAGAGGAAGAGTCCTATGGTTGAAAACCTATGATATTCCTGAAGCGGAAAAGTATTCTAAAGGAAAGGCACTCATAAATCTTTTAGGATTAAAAGATGAAAAGGTTACAAATGTAATTTCTGTAAAGAATTTTAATGACTTCTTATTTATGGCCACTCAAAAAGGGATAGTTAAAAAAATTTCTTTAGAAACATTTTCAAAGCCAAGAGCCTCTGGAGTAAGAGCAATGAATCTTCCTTCAGATAATTCCGATTCTTTAATAGGTGTAAGTGTTTTGAAAAAAGGACAAGAAGTTTTATTAGCAACAAAGAAAGGGCAAGCGATTAGATTTAGTTCAGATAATGTGAGAGAGATGGGAAGAGCAAGCTATGGGGTTACTGGAATAAAAATGGCTAAAGACGATGAAGTTGTTAGTTTGGAAATTCTTGATACAAAAGAAATTTTGACCATATGTAAAAATGGCTATGGAAAAAGAACATCTGTTCAGGAATATAGAAAAACTGCAAGAGCAGGAAAAGGTGTTATAAATGTTAAAATTTCTGAAAAAACAGGAGAAGTTGTAACCACTGTTTCAGTTAATGATGGAGATGGAATAATTATAACAACTGCAAAAGGAATTGTAATTAGAACTTCTCTAAAGAATATCAGAATAATGGGAAGGGCTGCTCAGGGTGTAAGAATAGTAAAGTTACAGCAAGGAGATATTGTTACTGATTTAGTCAAAGTTCAGGATACTCTGGAAGAGATTGAAAAAGTTTAATTATTAGCGTAACAAAATTTCTTGTATTCACACCAATCACACAAAGGCCCCCTATTTGGAGGAAATTTTTCAGTGGATTCTATTTTTTTTATTAATTCAATAGTATCTTCTTTTAATTTTTCTAATTGTTCATTTGTTCTTTTTGAATGAATTATTTTATTATGGGAAAGATAATGCCATACTAAAAGAATTTCGTGTTCTTGTCCAAATAAGTTCTTCACCCCCAGAGAGTAAAGTGCAAGTTGTCTATCTTGTTCTATTTTTTCTTTTTGAGGAAGAGAATTAGCTGTTTTATAATCATGGACTTCATATTGTTCTGTTTTAGGATTATAAGCAATTCTATCAATAAATCCTAAAATATTGTACTGTCCTTCTTTATCCAATGAAATTAAAACTTCTTTTTCAATTTCTAGAGTTACATCTTCAAAAGGTTGATTTTCTGTGTAATAATTAACTAAAATTTTTATGCCTTTTTCAAAAAATTCTTTTTCTGTTGAATTTGCTTTCATCTTTAGATTGCTTTTTGGAAAGTTTTCTCCCCAATTTATTGCATAGTGTTCAATCAGGGAATCTAGAGAAGGAATTTTTTTTGCTTTTATTTCAGTATAAAGCCATTCAAGAGCTTCGTGAATAATTTCTCCCAAGAAAGCTTCAATAGTTTTTTCAAATTCTATGGGAATTTTATCTATATACCGGTATTTGAATTTTATTGGGCATTGTTCAAATGTACTTAATTTTGAATGAGAATACCTCTTTACCATTGAAAACAACCCTCTGGTTTTTTTCTATTTTCCTCAAAGCTCTGAAAGACAATTTCTAATTGCCTCAGATGAAATTGTAGACTCTTTCGGGGATTTTCCTCAAATGGTTGAAAGGCAGTTTTTTCTTTGCCTCCGATGAAACTGCAAACCCTTAGATCTCTCTGTATCATTGAAATGAATTTGTTTTATTTATTTATAAGCTTTTAGCTGATTTTAGAAATGTTTATAAACTTATATGAATCTATTTTCATATGAAGTGTATCTCATATGACATATTTTTTAGAAACTTTGCTAATCCCGAGAGGATGAAAATACTTTTAGCTTTAAAAGAAAAACCTCTTTCTGTGGGAGAGATTTCAGAAAAATTAGAAATAGAACAAAGCCGAGTATCTCACTCACTTTCTTCATTAAAACATTGCAGTATTGTTCAATCAAAGCAAAGTGGAAAAAAAAGAGTTTATTCTTTAAATAAGAAGACAACGGTTCCTTTGCTTAATCTTATAGATAAACATACAACTTGCTTTTGTAAAAATAAACATTAGGTAATTTAGAATGAAAACAATATATCTGGATAATGCAGCAACTACGAAGGTAGATGATTCTGTAGTTAAAGAAATAAACAAATACTTTACTGAAAGTTATGGTAATGCTTCTTCAAGTCATTTAATTGGAAAGGAAGCAAAAAGAGCAATTGGTGAAGCCAGAGAAACTATTGCAAAATCAATTGGAGCAAAAGATGAAGAAATATTTTTTACTTCAGGAGGAACAGAATCAAATAACTGGGCACTGAAAGGACTTTTTTTTGCTAACCCTGGTAAGAATCATATAATCACTACTAGAATAGAACATGATTGTGTTTTGGAAACTTGCAGATGGCTTGAATTACAAGGAGCAAAAATAACTTATTTAGGGGTGGATAAGCAAGGATTTGTTAATCCAAAAGATGTAGAAAAAGCAATAACACCTAAAACGCTTTTGGTTTCTGTTATTCACGGGAATAATGAGATAGGAACAATACAAGATATTGGCGCAATCGGAGAAATTTGCAGAAGAAAAGGAGTTTATCTTCATACTGACGCTTGTCAGAGTTATACAAAGACTTTGTTAGATGTAAAGAAACAAAATATTGATTTAGTTACTCTTAATGCACATAAGATTCATGGTCCAAAAGGAGTTGGTGCCTTGTATATTCGAAAGGGAATAAAAACAACACCTTTGCTTCATGGGGGTGGGCAAGAAAGCTTTTTTAGAAGCGGAACAGAAAATGTTCCAGGAATAATGGGCTTCGCAAAATCTGTTAAGGTTGCAAGTTCAGGTGACATAAAAAGAATGATAAAATTAAGAGATAAATTTATAGAGAATTTATTAAAAATACCTAATACAAAATTAAATGGTCCGGTAGGAGAAAAAAGATTGTGCAATAATATTAATATTTGTTTTTCGAACGTTGATTCAGAAGCGATAGGGGATTATCTTATAAGCTATGGAATTTGCAGTTCAATTGGAAGTGCTTGTTCTTCAAATACTCTTGAAGGAATGCACAAGAGAAGTCATGTTTTGGAAGCTATTGGATTAAATGAAATGGAAATGAAGAGTTCTGTAAGATTTAGTATAAGTAAATATACTGCGGAAGAAGAATTAGAATATGCTTCAAAGATAGTTGCAAGCGTTGTAGAAAAATTGAGGAGGATGAGTCCGCTAAAATGAAAGCCAAAATAAAAAAAACAAAGGAACAGATAACAGGAACAATGACATTTAGAGAGATAGTTGAAAACTATCCAGACTCTGTAGAATTTTTGTTTAGTAAGGGATTTCATTGCCTGGGATGTCCGATGGCTTCAATGGAAAGTATAAAAGAGGGAGCACTTGCACACGGAGAAGATCCTAAAAAGCTGATAAAGGAATTAAATGAGTTTGTTGAAAAGAAACAAAAAGTAAAAAATGGCAAAAACATTTCAAGATAGCGCAATTAAGAAGTTATTCAATCCGAAGAATTTTGGGGAGATAAAAAATCCAGATGCATTTGGGGAATCTATCAATCCTGTTTGTAAAGACACTACTAGAGTTTTTTTAAAAATAAAGGATAAAAAAATAAAAGAAGCTAAATTTCAAACAATAGGATGTATGGCAGCAATTGCTTATTCAGAAGAAGCGTGCAATATGGTTAAGGGAAAAACACTAGACGAAGCAAAGAAGATAACTCATGAGCAGATTCTTAAAAGAGTAAAAGGTTTTCCAGAAGCAAAATATCATTGTAGTATGCTTGGAGAAGGTGCAATAAGAGCAGCTGTTAAGAATTATGAAGATAAAAATAAGAAATAATCTTTTTTATTAAATTATTTTCAACTTTAGGTGTATGTTCTTCAATCACAGAAGAAAAGTAGTTCTTCTCTTCCTCTTCTAATTGTCTTCTCCGTTCTTCTAATCCTTTTGTGGTAAGAGCATCTCTGAGGTATACCCTAAAACCATTCCTAGTGTACATGTTTATATACCTAACCTTCACATCTTCTCTAACAATTGGAAAATCTTTATCGATCACATCCACCCAAGTTTCAAGAGCCATGAATATTAATTGATTCTTTAATATATAAATTTTTATATAATTATTCTAATATTTCTCCCCTATGTTAGAATGATAAAACAGTTATTCTAATATCTCGCCCCAACCGATTAATCTCCAGTGAGAATTTATATTTCTTGCAATGCCTACGTTTTCTCCTTTAAGTGCGATAATAGGAATATTCAATGTTAATTCAATATAATCTTTTGTCATTTTTTCTATTGTCCCCACTGTAATTGTTGTGTTTATATTCAGCATGAGCATTTCTTTAACTTTTAATGGTTCTACTTTTGTATTCTCGTGCATTCCAAGAACTTCTTTGAATAACTCTGGTTTTATTTTAATTTTATGAGAAATTTCTGGAAGAACTCCTTTTAGAGAAACAAGACAACCTGTCAAGGAATCTGTCTTAGTTAAGTAGGGATCTAAACCTGTCTCTATAGAAATGCTTGCTCCAGGAAGAGCTTCTTTTAGGGATTCATTTCCTTTGTGAAGAGAAACAATATTTGTTTTTAATGGCTGGTAATTTATTTGATTTGCTTTTTTAACCATAATTCCTGGTTTTATCTCTATTTCATCTCCTATTTTTAATTTCCCTTTTTTTAATACTCCTCCTAAAACTCCTCCTCTTAAATTTTCTACAATTGTTCCGGGTCTATTAATATCAAAGCTTCTTGCGATTAGAAAAATAGGGTCCGCATTTATTTCTCTTTTAGGGATTTCTATCTTGCAGAGCTCTTCCAAGATTTTATCAATGTTTATGTTCTGTTGAGCAGATGCAGGAATTATTGGGCATTTTTCGTAAGGTGTTGATTTTATGAATTCTTTTATATCTTCATAATTTTTTATTGCTTGCTCTTTTGTAACCAAATCTATTTTATTCTGAACGATGATAATATTTTTTATTTTTTTTGCTTGAAGTGCAACAAAATGTTCTTTTGTTTGCGGTTTTATTCCTTCATTTGCTGCAACAACCAGAATTGCTGCATCAATTATTGCTGCTCCTGAAAGCATGGTTGCCATTAACATTTCGTGTCCTGGTGCATCAATAAAACTAATGTACCTTATGGGAGTCCCTTTTTTTTCAGAAGTATATTTTTCTCCATCTTTGTAAATAATTATTTCTGCATAACCTAACTTTATTGTGATTCCTCTTTTGAGTTCTTCTGAGTGGGTATCTGCGAACTTTCCAGTAAGTTTGCTTAAAAGAGTTGTTTTTCCATGGTCTATATGGCCAACAACTCCTACATTTAGTTCTGGTAGCTCTGTCATAAAATTAGATTGAAGTAGGAGTTTTTAAAGGTTGTTTCTGCGCAGGGTTAAGAAATTTTTTGATTTCTATATTTTATAGATTATACTTTGAATTAATAAAATTGCCCAAAGAATTCCTATAATAATCTGTATTGTTGCTGAGAGATATAATTTCAATGTAAAAAAGACAAAAGTAATTACAAATATCGCGATTGTTGTGATTAGCGCAGTTTGAATTTCTATCGTTTTCTTTTTATGTTTAAAACCAAAAAATATTTGTGGAAGAAGTGCATATCCGGTAAGAGCTATTGCAAAAGTTATAATCCAATCTTGCCAAATCATTTGAGATCATCCATTCTTTTTTTTATATATTTTTCATAACCTCTGTCAGTCGGTTCATAGAATTTTTCTTTTTTTATTTCTTCTGGGAGATGTTCTTGAGATACTTTCGAATCTTTATGGTCTGGGGCATATTGATAACCTTTTCCATAGCCCAGTTCTTTCATCAATTTAGTTTCCGGATTTCTTAAATGAAGAGGAACAGGGAGGTTTCCGGTCCGATTTATTATCTCTTTTGCTTTGTTTACTGCTTCATATACTTTATTTGATTTTTCTGCTGTTGCAAGATAAGTTGCGGTTTGCACTAGCGCAGTATTGCACTCGGGGTATCCTAAGAATTCAATTGCTTGTTTTGCAGCAATGGCAACTTGTAATGCTTGTGGGTCTGCATTTCCAATATCTTCTGAAGCAAATCTTATCATCCTTCTTATGATGTATTTTGCGTCTTCTCCTGCTTCAATCATTCTCATGGTCCAATAAACTGCTGCTTGGGCATCAGAGTCTCTCATGGATTTATGCAAAGCAGAAATTATATTGTAATGCTCTTCTCCATTTTTGTCATATCTTAAAAATTTCTGTGTAGAATTTTCTATCGTTTCTTTTGTAATTTCTTTTGAATCTTTTGAAAGAGAAAATGCTGTGTCCAATATATTAAGTGCAGTTCTTGCATCTCCGTTTGAGAGATTAGTAATTAATTTTTTATTTTCTTCATTGATAAAAATTTTATTATCCAAACCTTTTTCACTTAGAATTGCTCTATTTAGTATGTTCAAAATATTTTCTTCATTTAATTCTTTTAATGTAAAAACTCTTGATCTGGATAATAAGGCAGAAATTATTTCAAAAGAAGGGTTCTCTGTTGTCGCTCCAATTAGAGTTATCGTTCCATCTTCTACAAACGGAAGAAGAAAATCTTGTTGGGCTTTATTAAACCGGTGAATTTCATCGAGAAAAAGAATTGTTTTTTTATGGAATAGTTTTGCTCTCTGGATTGCTTTTTCCACATCCGCTTTCCCAGTGTTTACTGCAGATAATCCTATAAATTCCGAGTTAGTAACTTTTGAAATTAATCTTGCTAAAGTAGTTTTACCGCATCCTGGAGGACCCCATAAAATTATTGAAGAATATAGCTCTCCTTTTTCAATAGCTGCTCTTAGAGGTTGGTTCTCTCCGATTATGTGTTCCTGTCCAAAAAACTCTTCAATTTTTTCGGGTCTCATTCTATGGGCGAGGGGTTTAGAAATATCCATATTTCTAGAGAACTGTTTTCGTATTTAAGGTTTATTATAGAAATCTATTCTTAGGAAAATTTATTCAGCTTTACTTTGACTTCTTTCAAGGTGAAGTTATTCTGTTTTACTTTGACCAAGCTTGGACGAAGTTCATTCAGCTTTAGGCGCTTCTTCAGCCTTTGGCTTAGGCTGATTTTGTTCTGGGAAAATTTCTTGTAATTTTTTACTCCCTTCTTTTATAATCTTTAGATTAATCTGAGTGATTGCTGGAGAGATTATCTTTCCTCTTACTGTCTTTCTTAATCTTAATCCTTTTGGTCTATTTTTTCCAATTTGCTTTTTTCCTTCTCTTCTTGGTTTTTTATTCATATATTTTCCAAAAGTTAGTAAAACTCTTCCTAAGCCTATACCTGGAACATCATCTTTTGCAGCAAAACCTGCCTTATCGCTTGCTCCAGTTATTTCAAATTCATATCCTTTTAATTCCGGAGAAATATCAATTCCTTGCACTTTTTCATGAAGCTCTTTACCGACGAGTTCTTCTGCTTCCGATTCCAATTTAAAAGTTTTTCCCGTTTTATCTGCAATGTTTAATTTAAAAACCATAGAAATTAGAGAGAAAATTGGTTTTTAAAGTTTCTGATATGCTTTTTTTATTATTTTTTGAAATAAGCAATGTAGTTTTGTGCAGTTTGGTTTACTCCATCCCAATCTATATTTCTTCCATCACCCGGATAAGCTGATTTTAGATTTGGTTTTCCATAGAAAGCGGAATCTTGTACCATTTCTTCAACTTTTCCTTGGGGGGTTAATTTGAATCTTATGATAAGAGAATTTGTTAATAAGCTCTTTTGGGAAATTTCTTTTACTTTTCCCCCTTCACTTGTCTGTTCCAAATAAGAAAGAGGGCTATACATTCTTGTAATTTTTATTTCATTTCCTTGTTTGATTATTTTTTCAGGGGTTGCCAAATAATTACTACAAGTAGATTGTCCAAGAGCTGCAACCGAAAGAATTCCAAGCCCATATAAAGCAGTTCTTAAAGGTCTTCCCGTTTGTTCATCACATAATTCTTTCATTTTCTTTATATAAATTATAGATTTCTATTACTTTTTAAAGATTTGGATGGTTTTTTTAAATTCCCCAATCTGGTTTTTTTCTTCTTTTTATTTCTGCCAATTCCTGTAGCGCTTTCATTTCGTTTTGGGAAAGTAAATCCTTATTTTTTTTGAATGTTTTAAAATGAGATTCCCCCATATCAGAATATAATGCTTTTTTATCTTTGAGCTGTCTTTCAAAGTTTACTCCTGAAATAGAAATGGCTACCTCCATGGTTTCTGTTGCTTCTTGAACAGACTTCTTTTCCGATTGAATATTTTTCACTCTTCCTATTTTTTCTCCTGTCTCATCTATTAAATTTGTGTCTGAAAATAATTTTCCTGCTTCTATCTTTACTCCAAAAATACAAGGATTTGTGTTCCTAAATAAATACTGGTGAAGAATATTTAATTTGCAAAGATGAGCTAAACTCATCAGCCTTCTTTTTTCAATTTCATTTGCTTTTTCTTTTCTAAATTCCGAAATTTTATCTATTAGTTCGTAAATAACTTCATTGGTGATTATTTTAACATGGCCTCTTATCTCATTTGTATCTTCTTCTATATCTACGTTAAATCCTGCAATTATTGCATCTAATTCATTTATCTCAAGGTTTGCTTTTGTACAAACTACATCGGTTTTATTTATGTTTCCTATGCCTGCTTTCAAAACAGGGATGTTGCTTTGTTTTAATAAAACTAAAAGGGCCTCTAGACTTCCTAGAGAATCTGCTTTTGCGATTATTCCTTGACTACCTGTTTTTATATTTTCTGAAATTTCTTTTTTGAAAATTTCTTTTATTTCTGCTAGATTATTTTTGTAAGCTAAAAATGGCATGCCCGGAGCAATATCTGCTTTTTCTACTAGTTGCATCTTTAGTCCTGTTGATGCTCTGACTTTTTGCTTTGGTTTGAATTTAGCACATAATGGTTCTATTTCTTCCAGGACTCTTATCCTTGTTATAATCGGCTCTGCTTCAAAATTTGCAACTGCGATTTCATCATTTTTGGATAATTCTCCATCATATAATATCGCTTCTATATAATTCGTGCTCTTGTCTTTTTTTATTTCCAACATAACTCCTTTTGGCTCTTTTCCTAGCAAGAGTTTATCTCCCAGGTATTTCTGGCTTAGGCCACATAAAACCATTATCAATTCAGATATCCCCTCTTTTGTCCTTGCGGAGCATGGAACCAGTGCAATTTTTTTTGTAAAATCTGTTATGTTATAAAATAAATCAGAATCAAATCCATAACTATTTAGTGAACCAATTAAAGTCATGTATCTTTCATCAAAGACTTGCTTCACATTCGTTGATTGCAGTTCTATGCTTTTCTTTAAAGATGTGTCTAATTTTCTCCAACCGCTAATGTTGTCTATTTTATTTAGGGCAATTATAAAAGGAGTCTTATTTCTTTTTAGTATTTGAATAACTTCTGCAGTCTGGGGTTTTATCCCTTCATTTATATCAATCACAAGGACAGCCAAATCTGCCAAGCTTCCTCCTCTTTTTCTTAGATTTGTGAATGCTGCATGGCCAGGGGTATCGATTAGTAGGAATCCAGGTATAGTCAAATCAATTCCAGATTTTTCAATTAAAGGGCAGGCTTTTTTTAATTGTTCTGCCGGATAGGAGGTAAAAGATATTTTTTGAGTGATTCCCCCTTTTTCTCCCTCTTGAACACAGCTATCCCTAAGGCAATCTAAAATTGAAGTCTTTCCATGGTCTACATGCCCGCAAACTGTTACTATGGGTTGGCGGATATTTTTATGAGGGGTATTTGTCATGTGTTTTTAAGAACAATTTTATTTTTAAAGGTTGATATAATCTATTTTTATGAAGAATTACAAAGATTTAGTGGATTCATTACCTTCTACAAATATTTCTGTCTACAAAAAACACTCCTACACTGGAAGGGAAAATTATTTTATTTTTGTAGGAGGGGAAGATAGTAAAGAATTGGATAAGAGGATAATTGAGAATCTTGTTGGGAGATTTGGTATTAAAGAAATTTATAGGCAAATGAAAAATATTTTGAATAGTTCTCCAGACAAGCTTTATCAAATAAAATATATGGGTTTTTCAAAAAGAGATGAAAAGAAAAAAGAGCAAATGAAGAATATTATTCTTAGGCATAATAGAAAAACCCTAGAAAAGAGAGTGCATGGAACAGATTATTTATGAACCTTTTTTATTAATAGAATACAAGCGTTCTTCTTTGTTTGAAGAACCTTCGCTTTATTTTTCTATCTATCAAGAGAGTAAGCAAGACTATATATTTAGTTTAGATAAACGTTTTGGAGTTTTAGATGGGTTCTTAGAGTGTGCTTCTTCATTTAGAGAGCTTTATACAAAAGTAAATGAAATTCTAAAACTGTCTCCCAGCACTCTTTTTATAATAGAAAAATTAGAGTTCTCAAAAAAGAATAAAAAGAGGAAAGAAAAGATAAGGCTTCTTTTAGTGAAGCACAATTCCAGAAAAACCCTAGAAAAAAGAATATAAACTATTTATTCTATCTTTAATTATGAAGACTAGAACAATTTCCGAATTAAACGAGCTTTATGACTTGGAATTAGAAAAGGTAGTTTCTCAGATAAAAAAACAAAAGTCTAAACTTGTTCTCTTGCAGTTTCCAGATGGATTAAAACCCTATGCCACTTGTGTGGTGGATTATCTTAGTGAAAAAACAAAAGCCGAATTTTTAATTTGGTTTGGAACTTGTTTTGGTGCTTGCGACACTCCCGTTGGATTGGAAAAAATAAGACCTAAAATTGATTTAGTAATACAGTTTGGGCACAACGAAATGATGCCTAATTTTTAAAATGTTGAAAATAAAGATTAAGAGACTAAAGAAAGAAGCAGTTATTCCCAAGTGTGCTTTAGAAGGTGATGCTGGAATGGATATTGTAGCAATCACAAAAAAAGAAACTGAAAAGGATGTTGAATATGGAACCGGCCTTTCTTTTGAAATCCCAGAAAATTATGTTTGTTTAATATTTCCTAGAAGCAGTGTTTCCAATAAAGATTTAATTCTTGCTAATTGTGTCGGGGTTTTAGATTCTGGTTATAGGGGGGAGTTAAGACTTAAATTTAAGAAAATAGGAAAAGAATCATATAACCTTGGAGATAAAGTTGGGCAAATTATGATACTTCCTTTTCCTAAAGTTTTTTTTGAAGAAGTTAAGGGGCTTTCGAGTTCAGTTAGAGGCAAAGGTGGGTTCGGCTCTACTGGAAATTAATCTTTGATTAGAATTTTATCAAATAAAATCCAATAAAAAAAGAGATTATATTCGCAATCAGCGAAACAATAAATGCTTTTTTTAAATTCAAATCAAGAATAGAAAAATAAATCAACGCTTCTACAAATATGACTAAACTTTCTCCAATCAAGAGATAATTGCGGGTATTTACATAGGGCGGTAAAATAAACCAAAGATAAGGCAAGGTTAAAACAGAAGCAATAATTCCCGTACCAATTATTTTGTTCAGGGATAATTTTTTGTTCTTAAATATATATTTAACAAATATAAATAAAATAGGGATTTCTATAACTAATGTAAATAATAGAGAAGATAAAAATCTCGTTTCTAATAACATTTTAACAACTTTTGTTGAATATTTTTTTGAAAAAACAAGAAATTGATTCCCAAAAACCTCTTCTTATTGGTTCGGGATTTGGAATAACAGTTCCATTGTTAGAAAGATTTATTCTTAATTCGCATTTTCTATCAAGAGGATAGCCATTATCATCTTTTTCAATTTCAGAATCTAATATTTTTTTAAGATACTGGTCACAGGAAGAATACTTCATTGCAGATGCGTATGTTATTCCTCCTTTTTGCGCATCAATTACTTGATCTCCCCACCTAGTACTATTCAAAAATGCTGTAGCATTAATATCTATACAATTATTGGCTTCTTCACAAGTAGCGCTAGTATAAGTATAAGTTCCATTAGAAGCCCACATTCCATCAGATTGCTTAGTCCAGGTATTTCCGTTATTATCTTTTCTTGTCGCTCCTGTTTTTTCATTTGCTGCAGGACCATAAAGGGGAGAGTAATTTGCTTTTAATTCTTCAGTATTTTTTATACAATATTCATATTCTTGGGTAGAAGCATAATCACCAGTCCCATCAGACATTATTATTTGATGAAAATCAGTACAATTAATAGGTAAACTATCAAATTTTCCTGCAGAAAATTTTCCTTCCCTCGTTTCTCCTTCTAGAGTACAATAATCGATGTGTCTATAATTCATGTAATAATCTTCGTATATTGGATCTCCATAATTTTTTATAGTAGCACCAAAAGAAAAAACTTTTTCTGGAGTATAAGTTCCAGGTTCTTTTTGAATTCCTGGTCCTGGTTCCCAGCTGTAGCCATAGCAATCAATTGTAAAAGTCACAGAATTATTATAAGGAATTCCATTTTTTTCAAAATAAACATTAGTCATTGTTGGGAATAGAACATCTGCACTTACAAGCGGGAAAATTACTAAACTTAAAATAAATAAGGTGATTATTTTTTCTCTCATGATAGGATAATTCTTTGCTTCTTTTTAAATATTATCTTGACTTCAATTATATTTGAAGTATTATTTTTTAATCTTTGAAAGAAATTGTACTTTTTGGTCTTGGGAGTTTTATTATTTCTATTTTTGAATCTTCTAAATATGCTTTTGCTCCTTTATCTCCAACAAAATCTTGATAGGTAATTATCTTTTTTATTCCAACTTGAACTATTGATTTAGCACATACTCTGCAGGGGGTGTGTGTTATGTACAAAGTGGTGTCTTTTACTTTCACCCCGTGAATACTTGCCTGAACTATCGCATTTTCTTCTGCATGAACTCCCCTGCATTCTTCAGAACCAAAACCTGAAGCAATTCCAAGTTTGTCTTTATTACATCCTAATTCAAGGCAATCTTTTTTTCCTATGGCCGCTCCATTGTAACCAGTTGTTAAAATTCTTTTATTTTTTACAATAACTGCTCCCACATGATGCCTTCTGCAAGTACTTCTTTCTGCAACCATTGCTGCTATTTTTAAAAAATATTCATCCCAAGTAGGTCTCCCAATTTTTATCTCTATTTCATTGTATAATTTTTCAACGCTTTTTTGGACTTCCTCTAGAGAACCATCATTGATTAGAGTGAAATCTGCAAGGTCCATACATTTTTTTACTCCTTGTCCTGTTTCTTTTTCTCCAAAACCTTTATCTCTAGCATCGACTTTCAAAAATTCTTCCAGTGTTTTTGGATCACTTTCTCTGTTTCTTTCTTTTACTCTTTGAAATCTTGTTTCAGTTGGAGCATCAACAGAGATTAAGAAATAATCATCTAAATTTTTTTTAAGAAAAATTGCTTCTGCAGGATTTCTTATTCCGTCTATTATTGCTTTAAGGTATTGTTGATTTAAGATTTTATTATAGACTGATTTTGCCAGAAATTCTGTTCCTTGTTCTTCTCTCAATAAATTTCCCAAATCTTGCAAATTTTTTCTTGTTAATTCTATTTTCTTTTCTTTTGCTATCTCTCTTAATTCGTCAGATAAGGAAAGATATACAAATCCCTTCTTTTTTAAAAAATCAGAAACAACCCCTTTTCCTGAAGCTATGCTTCCTGTTAATCCAACTATCATTTCTTTATGATTTAATTCTTCTTTTTAAATAAGCTTCTTTTTGATTATATAATTCCTAAAAGCATTATTAATCCAATTCCAAGAAGAAGAATACCTGCAATTAAGTGGAGTTTTTTTATGTTTTTCTCTTTCCAACCCGATACTTCTTCTACTTTTTTGAATCCTGAAAAAACAATAAGTGTTATTATTATCATAGGTAAAATGAAGAGGAGATTATAATAAATTAACCAGGGGAGTGATTTGATTATCCCTAAAGGTGCAAGTAATCCAGAAGCTATAATGTAGGGTCCCATTGTACAAGGAACTAAAAATACTGTAACTAAAAATCCAATTAAAAATGCCCCTACTGGAGAAGTAATTTTATTTATGAGTAGTTTTACTCTGGGTCTTAATCTCATTGGCATTTCCGTTGCGATTCCTCCTGGTTGATACATAAAATAATCTTTAATATTTAATGCTCCAAGAAGTAGGGCTAACACGCCAAGTCCTTTATAGATATATGTTGAATATTCTTTTAATAAAATTGAAAAGTTTTCAAGAAGATAAATTATAACAACTCCGTAGAATAAATAACCTAAAAAGATTGCAGTACAAAAGGCTAATCCAGAATGCAAGACTTTTTTTCTATTTTCTGGATTTTGAATAAGTATTGATATAAGAACCATTGTAAGGACTGCTATCTCACATGGATTTACTGCATCTGCCAGAGCTAAAATTGTTATTTTTCCCAGAGTAAGTGCATCTGCAACCATTTTAGCAACTGGTCAAACTTTTTAATTTCTCTATTGTTTGAACTCCTTTGTATTGCTTTTCATTAATTATCCAAGTGGGAGTTACTTCTATTTTTTTATCAATACAAATTTGTCTATTCTCTTTTAGAAAACAATCTGTTGAATTAAGATGTTTCAAATAATTCCCAAATAATTCTTCTTGTTTTATGCAAGCAGAACATCCAGTTTGAAAATAAAGTTCAGAATTTTGCCCGATGCATATTGCCAATTCTTCTGTTATTTGGGCAGGGGTAGAATTATCTTTGAATAGAATATAAGCTGAAAAAGCAAGAATTGCTATCACTATTGCGCTTGTTATCAGAATGTTAATTGTGTTATTTTTCATTCAAGAAATTATGTTTTTTTGTTTTTAAATGTTCTTGATTAATAGTCTTCAGAAATATCTTGTTCTTCTTCTTCCTTTTTCTCAGGATCTTTCATATCCGCTTCTTTTATAGAATTAATCATTTCTTTGAACTTTTTGAAGTCTGCAGATTGTATTCTTACTCCAGATTTTGTGAAACCAGTATATCTATCGCTTGTTACAAATTCTCTTATTGTTAAGCCTGCTTTTCCACCAAAATCATCTATTCTTACAACTACTTCTGTTGTATCATTTTTCTTTATTCTTCCAATGTCTTTTTCCATATTTTTTAGAAGCAGTGTTCTTTTTTAAATGTTTATATTGTACGATGTTCTTTTAAATATTCGTGGATATATTTAAAATAATTTTCTTTTCTGGAGTAGGCAAGCTTTTCTACTATAAGTTCAGGGGTTGAATGAGCTATTCTGCCTATTACTGGATTATGGTCTATGATTAGGTTCATTTTTTCATCCAATCCTTTTGATTCTATTCCATCTATTCTTGCTAGGGAAGGGAGGAATTTTTGTATTTCCTGCCCTAGATGAGTTGCTATAACTAGGAAGCATGATTTTTTTATATAGAAATCGGCGGTTGCGGCAATGATTTTTCCTGCTACCCCTGGTTCTGTTACGGCTTCTATTTCATCCGCTAGGATAAGAGTATTATTCCCTGGGGTGATGGCAGACATTTGTTCAAGTAAATTTTCAAATGCTCCTTTATTCATTGCTCCTTTGTTTTTTGCGAAGTAATAAATTTCTGTGAAAAGAGGAGTTTTGATTTCACCATTAATAGGAAGCCCTATTTGAAATAAGCTAATTATTTGGATTATATGTTCGACTAATGTTGTTTTTCCTCCACTATTTGCTCCCGTTAATATGGAACATTTATTTTCTTGGTTCAGGAAAAAAGAAATTTTTTGAGGATTAGTTAAAAAAATATTTTCTGAATTCTTGATTGAAAATTCTTGCGATATTTCTGGAAAATTTTGTTTTTCTTGAGTAAATTTTGAAATGCCAGATTTAAAATCAAACAAGATAAGTTCATCTTTTAATTCTTGCAGTTTTTTTGGAATTTGAATTATTCTGATCGCATTTTTTTTAATTAGTTTTGAAGTAGATAAGTATTCTTCTGAGTTTTGTTTTTGAATTATTTTTTCTAATTCTTCTTCATCAATTTTTACAGGTATTCCTACATTCACCAGATTAAATGGAATTTCTTCTTCTCTTAAATAGTTTTGAATCATATTTTTTATTTCTAGGGGGAAAACTCCTTTTTGCAATATTTCTACTAAAGAATCTCCCGAAACGGTCATTTCTCTTAATTTTAAAGAAATTTTTTGATTTGTTCTAGTTACTTTGTCTTCAATTTCTGTTCTTGAAATTTTCTTGGAATTTTTTTCTTCTATAATCTCCATTAAAGAAATAAGCTCAATTATCGTTTGTTTAATTGTTGAGTTTAATGGTTTATCTTTTAAGAATTCCAAATTTTTTTTCCATGCAGAAAGTTCTTCTAAATGTCTTTCTAGGTAGGCTTCTTCAGTGGAATTTATAAAGATAGCTTGTGGCAATTTTTCTAATGCAAAAGAAAATTCTTCACAATTAATAACTTGAACCAAATCTCTTTCTTCTAGCAGGATTATGTCTCTTTCAGAAAGTAAGATTTGCACAGGGCAACCGGCTTTTTTTAGTTCATTAAAAGTTTCTATGTCTTCTGTAACAAGAACAATATCATATTTTGGTTTCCATTCTTTTTTTGGATAATTTAATTTGGATAAAAAAGAGTTATCTTGTATTTTTTCTTGTTTTATTTTTTTAAAAAATTCTTGTCTTCTTATTATTTCTTCCGCATTGTTTGTGAATGGGAAATAATTCAATAAATTGCTTGTTTCTTGAAAAATAAATTCTGAAGAAATCTCTGATAAAACTCTTCTATGTACTGCTCTTGCATCATTCGTTTTGAAAATATTTTTTTCGGTTGTTTTCAACAAAGTCTTTGATTTATTAAATGGAGAAAGCAAATTTTCTTTTGTAAATTGAATCAACTCTTTTTCTATCATTTGAAATATTTAGAAATTGATAATGTAGTTTTAAAGGTTTTATGTGTAGAATAATTATATAATTTCAGCACTTATTATCTTAACTTCTTTCAAAGGTCTGTCTCCTTGACCTGTTTGAGTTGTCCCTATTTTATCAACCACATCCATTCCCTTAATTACTTCCCCAAATGCAGGGTGCTTTGAGTCAAGAAAATTATTATCAACTAAATTTATGAAAAACTGGCTTCCTCCTGTGTTGGGGCCTGAATTAGCCATGGAGATTGTGCCTCTGTTATTTTTGTTTCCCCCCTTATGAGTAAACTCATCTTTGATATTATAACCTGGGCCTCCCATACCTGTTCCTTGGGGGTCTCCTCCCTGAATCATAAAATCTTCTATTACTCTATGAAAAACTACTCCATCATAAAATCCTTTTTCAACTAGTTTTTTGAAATTCCCAGATGTTATGGGCATATCGTCATATAAAGCGATAGTAATATCTCCATAATTTGTTTTCAATAGAACTTTTGTTTGATTATCTTTTGCCATGTTTCCCGTGAGGTTTGTTTTGTATACAAATCCTAAACTTAAAACTAAAAGAAGGATTATAAATATTCCTATAATTATTTTTGTTTTATTTTTTATCATATTATATTTAAAAAATTTATCTTATAAACTTAGTCTTTTATGAATAATTCCTCTTATTGTATTTTGCATTTTTTCTATCCCTTCTGTGTAAGGAACAACAACAGAAATATCTGAATATTTTTTTGCAACCCATAAATAACCTTCTCTTACTCTTTCATGATAATCTAATCCTTTTTCTGCAAATCTGTCTGGAAGTACTTCTCTTTCAAGTCCTTTTTTTGAAGGAATGTCAATTATAAGAAGCAAGTCTGGAAAATGTTCTTTTGTTGATTCCATATTCAAGTCTTCAATGTATTTTACATCCATTTTTCCACCAAATCCTTGATAGGCAAATGTCGAAGGCCAACCTCTTGTTTTTATTAAAACACCTTCACCAGCTTCTTTAAAGGGAATGACTACTTTTTCATAATTATCTTCTCTTGCTAATTGAAATAATGTTAATTCGGTTTCAACACCTAAAGGGCGAGTTTTATCTTTCAGTCTTTCTCCAATCTTTTCTGCAAAGGGGGTTCCTCCGGGTTCTCTTGTTAAATTACATTTCAACCCTTTTGATTCAAAATATTCTTTTAGAAGTTTTGCTTGAGTATCTTTTCCACAGCCTTCGCCTCCTTCAAGCATAATATAAAATCCTTTGGGCATTTTAAGGATATCTTTTACCTTTTAGTTTATCAAATTTGTCTTTCCCACAGAGGTATGCAGTAGTTAGCGGTGATTCTTGTTGTATTAAATCATGTAACTGATTTGAAATATTTCTTATATCCCATTGAGCTGCTTCGGATTCTCTTTCGGCGCAGATTGCATAAATTTGTCTGTTGTTTGCATCCAATAGAACTCTCCTTTTGTGAGCATTTGTTAAAATATATTCAGAGACAATTTCTGGAACTCCTACCTGGTATCGTAATTTTTTTTGGAACTGTGAAGAGTCTAAAGCAATATTAAGTAAATCTTGTTGAAGAGATGTGCTTGATATAGATTCTGGGATTGTTATGTTAAGTCCAGTTACGCCGTAGGTAGAAGCGCATTGATATCTTTGTGAAATTAAAGTATTCATTCTGTGTCTCTTTAATTGGGCAAATCCGCTTGAGCTTATTTCAATTTCAGCAACTCTGTCTCCCAGTTCATATTCTCTTAATTTGGGGTCGTGTTTTTCTTGATAAGCATCTGCTTTTTTTAGCAATTCTTTTTTTTCTTCTAATTTCATGGAATCAACTAATCTTAGGCAACTATCGAAAGGCAAGTCGCTTGAAGAAAAAATAATTCCTGCAGGAATTGAATCGTCTCTTTCAAGATGAGTAAATAGTTCTACATCTTTTGAACAAAGGCCTCCAGAAGTATGGACAGGTCTTTTTTTAAATTCAAACTTATCCTTTTTTATTATCCATTCAACATATTCTTTTAATTCTTTTCTTGTTTTTGAAAAATAATTATTTGATTCCGTGTATTTTATCACCGATGGAGCAATTTCTTCTATTTCTTCGAATAGTTTTTGTCCAAGATTTTTTACTTCTTCAGATTCAGAACTTCTTAATTCTGAAATTAAACTCTCTAGATTTCTTGCACTTAATGAAAGACCTATTTGTGCTTGGGTTGCCATAGACAGGGCGTATCTCGCATCTTCTTTTCCATAGCCTTCAAGTCTATCCTTATTGCTTTTATTAGTTAAATCTACTTCTGGATTTTGTTTTATATGCCATTGAATTAAAGTCTCCAGATTATCATTATAAAATTTATTTTGTTTTTCAACTAATGCCAGAAATTCCTTTTCCATAGGGGTTCCTTGGATTTCTGGGGGAATTACAAAATCTCCATTTAAAGTTATGTACCTCTGAGATTTTTCTGTATAAGATTGTAATCTTTTTCTTTCCAATTCTTCAACTGCTCTTCTAGATAAGCCCATGATGTCAAAATTGAAAAAAACATGTTCAGCAATGGATTTGTGTCCCATGGTGAAAATTAAATTTTGATTTGTTGTTCTCGCTCTTTCTACTTCTTGTCTTGCCATCCGTCTTAATTCTGGAATAATTCTAGGATCTCTTGAGATTCTTGCATAGGAAGCAGCGATTGTTTCAGGGGTTAGTTTTGAAAGCAAGTTTGATGCATTCCATCTTGCATTTGAATCTGTATACCCTCCAGATAGAATGCTTTTAATCTCATTTAATCCTTCAATATCAACATTCATTCCTGCTAGAATTACTTGTAAAGGACTATCCATAGAAAAATATTCAGTGAGGAATATTTAAAGATTTATATTAAGAAAAGTATGAATTTAATCCTTCATCTCTATTTTGATGTTCACATTCTTTGGAATCTGCATCTTCATTATGTGGTGCAGAATCTTTTCGTTTGCTGGAAGGTCTATTAATCTTTTATGGACCCTCATTTCAAATCTATCAAATGTAGCAGTTCCGTTTCCGCAAGGAGATTTTCTTGTGGTTACCTTTAATTTTTTTGTAGGAAGAGGAATTGGTCCGCTTATAGTAATACCTGATTTTTTAGCAATATCTTTAATGCTATTACAAATTATGTTTAACATTTCTATGTCTGTGCTATTTAATTTTATTCTAACCTTGGGCATGATGAATTATATTTAGGTTGGTTTAAAAAGGTTTCCAAGGGGAATTTTGGATTTAAGGACATCATTTTTATAGTTTTAAGGGATTAAAGTTATCTTGTTTCTTCTTTTTTTTAAGTATTTTTTTAAGAAGTAAAGCAGCAGGATTAAAAGAGCAAATGCAAGTAATACATAGTTCATTGCATTTATGAAATTATTTAATACCTCCCCTATTGCAAACCCTATGATGGCATAAATAGCTGCAAATAAAAATTCTCCCATAATTACTGCGAAAATGAATTTCTTTTTATTCATTTTTTCAAATCCAGAAACATAGCTTGTAACTGCACAAAGATGGATCATGAAGAATCTTGTTAAAAAGACTATTGGGAAACCGTACTTGTTGAGCAAATCTTTTACTCTTGGTTCGTTTTCTCTAAAAAAATTAAATTTTCTTAGTTTATTTTTAAATTCGTCAGAAAGTTTTGTTGCTAAAGTGTAAGCTAAAGTATCTCCAATTATTACTGCGATGTATGTAATAGCAATTACTATCATTAGAGTGGGGATATTTTTGGATAAAGAACCCATTGCAATGATTCCTAGTGTACTTGCGGGAATTCCAAAAGAACCTGCCATTACCCAGGCAAATAAAAGAACAAACCCCCAGAAAGTTACAGATAGACCTATCATCTTTCAGCGCGATTATTTAGTTTTTCTATTAATAATGTACAATTTTGATGAGCCTCTTTACAAAATCTGTAGAGAGACATGTGTGGATTTATTTTTGTTCCATCAACACCCATTTCTACAAATATTTCTTGAGAAGATAAATTAAAATTGGAAGAAATTAGTTTTATATTCATCCAGTCTTGTATTTGAATATCTGGTTGATTAAAATATTCTTTAGTTTCTTGATATGCTTCATAATCTTCTTGTGCTCTGAATAAGGCTGAAAAAATAAGGGCCAAAATTATTAAGATCATCACTAAATAAATAAAGGTGGTTCTCTGTTCTTTACTCATAATAGGAGATATTATTTGAAGATTATAAACTTTGTTTTGAAGAAATTTCTATAAGATTGAAACATTTTTATACTCTTTTTGTGACTTATTTCTAGACAAAAGATGGTGGAGCAAATTTTTATACAGTTAGGATTGATTTTCTTTACTGCATTTATTATATCTTATATTGTAAGACTTTTTAATCAACCAATTGTCATTGGATATATTCTTGCAGGAATAATTGCTTCTTGCATGATAAGTGTGGGTTTTATGAATCTAGATGCTTCTTCCGAGGTTATTAGTTTGTTTTCAAAATTTGGTGTAGCATTTTTGCTTTTTATGGTAGGGCTTCATATGAATCCTAAAGTCATAAAAGAGATAGGACTTGTTTCTATGCTCATCGGATTCGGGCAGATTATTCTTACATTTATTCTTGGAATGATTTTTTGCACTTATTTTTTAGGTTTTAATTTTTTAACTTCCATTTATGTTGCAATTGCTCTCGCCTTTAGCAGTACAATTATCGTTATGAAACTCCTATCAGATAAAAGATGTCTTGATTCTCTTTATGGAAAAGTTTCTATTGGGGTTTTAATAATTCAAGATTTAGTTGCAATATTTGTTCTGGTATTTATTTCTTCTCTAGGAAATGGATTTGTTTCTGATGCTTCTGTTTTAACGAGCCTTATTTCTGGAGGAGGATTAGTTTTACTCTTGTTCTTTGTTGGTTATTTTATGCTTCCTCATTTTGTGAAAAGAATTGCGAGTTCACAGGAATTATTATTCTTATTTTCAATTTGCTGGTGTTTTATTATAGCTGCTTTGTTCAGTTATTTTGGTTTTTCAATTGAGATTGGGGCTCTACTTGCAGGAATTGCATTGTCTATTTCTCAGTATAGTATAGAAATAAGTTCTAAAGTGAAACCATTGAGAGACTTTTTCTTGATTATATTCTTTATAATCCTAGGATTAAATATGCAAATTTCTAATTTTGGTTCTATTGTTTTGAATGCAGTAATCCTTTCCATATTTGTGCTTCTGCTTAAACCGGTGATTACCATGGGTTTAATGGCTATGATGGGGTATACAAAAAGAACTAATTTCATGGTGGGAACTGCAATTGCTCAAATTTCAGAATTTTCTTTGATTATTCTTGCTCTAGGAGTCGTTAGTAGTCAAATCTCCCCAGACATACTCTCTACTTTAACTTTTACTGCAATTATTACAATAACACTTTCAACTTATTTAATCAGTTACTCTAATGGAATTTATCCAAAAATTTCTGGGGTTCTTTCTATTTTTGAAAAAAGTAATCTTAGAAAAAACAAAAAAATGGATAAAAAATATGATTCGATTCTTTTTGGATATAATCGAATTGGATTTGGCATATTGGAGTCTTTCAAGAAAATGAAAAATGATTATCTCGTAGTAGATTTTAATCCCGATACCATAGAGACCTTGTCTAGATTTAGAATACCTTGTATATATGGAGATGCTTACGATTCTGATTTTTTAAAGGACCTTCCATTGAAAAAAGTAAGTTTAGTAGTTTCTACTATTCCAGATTTTGAAACAAATGTACTCTTAGTGGAATATTTTAGGACGATAAATCCAGAAGCGGTAATAATTTTAAGAGCTAGCAATATAAAAGATGCCCTTGAACTTTATAAAAAAGGAGCAAGTTATGTTTTAACTCCGCATTTCCTCGGAGGGGAATATGTTGCCCATATGATTCTCGAAGGCAAAACAAACGAAAAAGAGTATAAGTTAGAAAAAGATAAGCATATTAAAATGCTTAATGATAGGGCAAGATTTGGACACGAGGGGCATTCCGAATCTAATTAGTTTTAATTATAACTCAATATAGTTATCTCTGAACTTTATTTTTAATCCCTCTCCAAATTTATGTGGAAAAAATTCATAAATTACTCCTGCTTTATCAAATAATTCTAAGGCATTCATTTGGCTCTCTCCCCAATTTTTCCCACTGCCAGGATTATCAATATCATTTATTTCTTTATGCATAACTACCCTCGAAATTCCAGAATTAATAATTGCTTCAGCACAGGGGGAGCAAGGTAACCAGGGAGAAAACATAATTCCTCCTTTAAGAGAAATTCCCTCATAATGGGCTCTATGAATGCAATCTCTTTCGGCATGAGCAATCATATCATATTTTTTAGGTTTAACAACTAATTGAGATTCATATGTAATTCCTCTCGGAAGTCTATTTGCACCTCTAAAGATTATATTATCTAATGAAAATTTTGTTATATCTCTTGTGACAATAACCCCCGTTTGGGTATTTGGGTCTTGAGAGTTTTTCGAAGCAAAAATATATGCTTCTCTAAGGTAGCTTGAATAAATCCTCTTTTTTTCCATATCCTTACAAAAAGAAATTAATTTTTAAACAAATGTATTTTAGAATGTATACAATTAAAGTGAAAACTTTATAAACGAATTTTTTTTGTTTCTTTTATGACAGGAAGTATAAATTCTATTTTAGGTATTGATTCCAACGTAGACGTAACTGGGCCTTATTTGATTGGTCAAAAGCCGTATTCATGCGGGCACTATTATCCAGATGTGCTTTTAGTTAAAGATTCTTTACAAGGAAACAAAGTGAATAGAGATATATTTTGTTTTAAATGCAATCTTACATACCCCGAAGAAATTCCAATAGAGAGTGTGAATAAGTCGCTTCTTAGTAAATTAGCCAATGATGAAAAAATTGTGTATGGTACTATCCAAGAACTTGCAAAGTTTAGGGAAGAAAAATTGAAAAGTTTTTTTATAAGAAGTGATTGGTAAGAATATAAATTTTTATAAACTTCTACCTATTGAATTTTTTATGAATGTTTCATCAAAGTTAAAAGACTCTTTATATGGGGATCAAAATTGTATTCACGAGTATCCACAAAAGTTTACATTGGTTGATTTGATGGATAGAGAAGGAACTCTTGTAAGGGCTTATTTTTGTAAAGAGTGTCAGGATTATAAATGGAAAGAAGTGAAGGATGAACCATGGACTTCCCAAGCTTTTTTAAAATTAAAGAAGGATCAATATCAAGTTTATTCTAATTTAGAAGGGCCTTCTGTTTCTAGAAAAGCGAGTCAAAAATAAAAATTTAAAAAGTTAATCTAAGATCTCCCCATTTGTCTTCAACTATCCTGGGCATTTTCCATTCGTCTACAGAGTTCTTTTTAGGGGAATCTCTTTTTCTAGAAAGATATTCAGATGGTTTAATTTTTTTACAATGTCCTGCAAAGTCTAATTCATAAGTAGTATTTGCTTCTTCCCAATCAGAAATAACTTTTAAATTTGTTGCCTGGGGAATTACTAAAATTGGTTTTGTTCTAATGTAATCACCCACACAATTGACATCAAAACTTTGAAGTTCCCCCAATAAGGAAAATGGTTTTTCACACTTTTCCATAATTTTTATTAAATTTTTATTTGTTCTTAAACTTCTGTTCAACTTATCAGAAAAATAGATTTGTAAAAAATCAGAAACTACATCATAAGTTTTTTTCAATTGAAGTTTATTTCTTAAAACTCTTTGTAACGTAAGAAAATGAATATATCCATTTTCTTTAAAGAGGTCCATACCGTTTTCCATATTCTCATAAAATCTTGAAGGCTCTGGAACATTGGCTTTGGTTAATCCAAATACAAAGTGTTTTTTATTAAATTTGGAAAGTTCTGGACGCTTCATCATTTCTTCTAGGATTTCTTCAACAATTTTTTCTTCCATGCGGGAATAGTATACCTTTTGTTTATAAGTTTTTCTAATATATATCCCTTTTAAGTTTATACAAAATTTTTTCTGGGCTTTTAAACAAAATTTAAAAACACGAATTGCTTCTAGGTTTTATGATAGATATCAAACTAATCCGTGATAGCCCAGAATTAGTCAAAGAAAATATAAAAAAGAAGTTTCAAAACGAGAAACTTGTTCTTGTGGATAAGGTTAAGAAACTTGATGAAGAATGGAGAAAATTAAAATACGAAGAGGATGGATTAAGGAGCGAGAGAAATTCTATTTCTGAACAAATAAATCAGCTGAAGAAACAAAAAAAGAATGCCGATTCTATGATTAAGAAAGCTAAAGAGATTCCAGAAAAAATAGAAAAGATAGAGGATAAAAGAAAAAAATTAGAAGAAGAAATAAAAGTTATTATGTATAAAATTCCCAATATAATTCATTCTTCTGTTCCCATTGGAAAAGATAGTTCTCAAAATGTAGCAGGGAAAAAAGTTGGAGAGCCGATTGTTCCAAAGTATGAAATTTTTCATCACGCAGAACTTGCTGAGAAATTAGGCTGTGCTGATTTTGATTCTGCAAGAGAAACTTCTGGAAACGGTTTTTATTTTTTAGAGGGAGATTTGGCTTTATTGCATTCTGCCATGCTTGCTTTCGCAAGAGATTATATGGTTAAGCAAGATTTCAAGTATGTTATTCCTCCTTTCATGATAAGAAAGAAAGTTGTAGAAGGAGTTATGAGTTTTGATGATATGAATGTTATGATGTATAAAATAGATGGAGAGGATTTGTATTTAATTGGAACATCTGAGCATTCCATGATTGGAAGATTTATTGATAAAACTTTGAAGGCTAGTGAAATTCCTGTTGCCATGACAAGTTATTCTCCATGTTTTAGAAAAGAAGTTGGTTCACATGGATTGGAAGAAAAAGGTTTTTTTAGAGTTCATCAATTTGAAAAGCAAGAGATGATTGTTATTTGTGAGCCAGAAGATTCTTACAAATGGTATGATAAAATGTTAAAATACACTCTTGAGGTTTTCAAGGCTTTGGATATTCCAGTAAGGGTTCTAGAATGCTGTTCTGGAGATTTGGCAGATTTGAAAGCAAAGTCTTGCGATGTGGAGGCTTGGAGTCCAAGACAGAAGAAATATTTTGAAGCAGGAAGTTTGACTAATATGGAAGAGGCGCAGGCAAGAAGACTCAATATTAAAATAGAGAATAAAGGAAAAAGATATTTTGCTCACACCCTTAATAATACTGTGCTTGCTAGTCCTAGAGCATTAATAGCATTGATGGAAAACAATCAAGAGAAAGACGGAAGCATTAAAATACCTAAATCACTTCAACCTTATATGCATGGCAAAAAGAAAATCGAAATCAAAGCAATCAAAAAAGTTTGAACTTAAGCACCATAATCAGATGAAGGAAAGTAGTCTTGCAAGTATTTTTCATTTGAGTTTGAAAAAATTTTTGGTTATTTTGGGCTTGTGGGTTTTGTTAGTAATTTTGCATAATTTTAGTTCTCAGCTTTTTGGAATCGAAGATCCTATTTTTTTCTTAATTGCTATTATATTAATTGCAATTTATCTCATAAAATCTGCAATTTA